>AZIF01001853.1_pt1 | contig 19799 bp, 15 predicted proteins | sample 359031 | NCBI WGS metagenome assembly AZIF01 (sample SAMN02429710, study PRJNA222658) | marine sediment metagenome | biome: Sediment sample; isolation source: sample MGS-PRI from oil contaminated site at the harbour of Priolo Gargallo... | place: Italy: Priolo | collected 2011-03-08 | depth 6 m m
GATTGGAATGAACCACCGCGTGGGAGGAATGAAAAACAATAAAGCTATCAACAGTATAAAAGAATAGCGTGGATTGAAGCTACCCATAGAGTGTGTTAGAAAGAAATCCTTTAAAAGATAATGGGTTCGCCAGGTTCTGTATCTAGAGTATGAGTTTTTCACTGGAATCAGTCTGCGAAGAAAAAGATAGCTTTTTTATATACTATGAAAAAAAAGATGTCATGCGCATATTTTTGCTCTGGTCTGCCCTCATTGCATGTTTGTTAGTACCGGTGGATGTAGTCCGAATTTGTGCTGCTGTGATACTATTCACCTTCTTTCCTGGATGGGTATTTCTTTCTCTTTTTGACCCAGACGAGAATAATGTGCTGGTTTCCTTTGTGTATGGAGGAGCCTTCATGACTATAGTGGTATATTACTGTGGATGGGTTCTATACTGGTATATCCCCCTGATTATCTCTTTATGCAGTGTTCTTTTACTCGAAAAGAAGAAGATTCCTTTCCCTCCGATTACCCGCTCCACAGTATTCCTCTGTGCATGCATGCTGTTCATGGCTACCTATCTGTATCCCTGGGAACATGTTATTTCTTTTTTCCCTCCGGGAGAGGAGATGAAATTACACCTCTTGATTACCACGTCAATTCAACACCTGCACAGTCTTCCCACAGATTATTCACCTCTTTATCCAGAAATTTCTCACCTGGGGCAACCTCTGGGGTTTCATGGAATGACTGCATTTCTCTCAGATGCAGCCAGAACATCTCCCATCACGACCGGTACACTCCTGGGTATATTTACAGGGTCTATGGGATGTATTTCACTTTTTTTACTGGGCAAAACCCTTTTTGATGAAAAAACAGGGTATGCAGTTGCTTTTTCCTTCGCTTTTCTCTCCTTTTTCTCCCATCAGCTGGGAGCTTCTGGGTCCTATGTGTTACTGGCAGGAATAACCTTTCAGGTGGCTGCAGTATCGGCCCTCATCAAGGTGGCCAGGTCTGCACAGAGACATCACTTCCTGCTGGCAGGCCTGTTGTGTGCAGCCTGCCTTTCCACAGATGTGAATGCCTTTCTTCCACTGGCACTGTTCATATTGTTTTATATATTGATTCATCCAAAATGCTTTCCTGTCCTGGCCAGTATCATCCTGTTCAGTGTTCCTCAACTGGCCCGATTCTCTGTGCGTACTCCCACCGCTCTGGAAATCCAGTTTCTTGAAGAATGGTTTCATCAAAATCTCATATCTGGAACAGGAGAATTACAGATACTTCTCTTTTCAATGGGTCCCCTGCTCCTCCTCTTCGCACTGTTACATCTGGGGATAGAGGTGCAGAAAATCATGGTAATTCAGAAAGAACAGAGAGGGAGAGATAGAAATAACAGGAGAGAACCAATTGTGACACTGATAAAAAAGTATATTTTTTCTCCACATCCCTACACGTTCTTGGGTATATACTGGGGTTCCTTTATCATACCTGTGCTGCTGGGTTCTCTTTTTCCATTCTGGCACATGTTTAATCCTCAGTTAATTTTCAGGATGAGTGCAATTCCCCTGGCTGTCTTTTCTGGCATGGCCCTGGTAACCATACGATCTGCTCTCAATTATCGTTGGGGTGCTCTGGGATTGGTTGCCATGTGTATACTCATTCAATATACCGATCCCTTCTTCACCCTCCCTCACTCTCCTCCTCCTGTAACCCAGGATTCGCTCTGTGCATACCGATGGTTAGAGGAGAATACGCCATCTGATAGTTATGTCTGCAATTTCATATCCCACGGTGATTCATCCACATGGATTCCTGTTGCTGCCCAAAGACGCGTTTTTCTTCCCTCTCATCTCTATTATCACAGAGACAATGTCATGAGCAGTCTGAAATTACCTGAACGATTCACAGATACTGCTATCCTCACCACCATTCCCCACACCCAGTTTTCATATGAGATTCTGAAAAAGAATGGATTCACTCATGTCTATATCGATGAAAAGAGTCCTATTCAACAGGATATTTTGATCAATTCAACACTCTATTCTCTAGAATTTCATAAAGGGAATGTATATATTTTTTCAATAACAGATACAGTCCCTCCCTGTGTTCCCAAGCAGTATCATCCGGGAAAACCTGTATGGCCAGGAAAAAAATCGTATTTTCATCTCTCCAGTGTAAAAGAAGGCGATATTCTCATAATATATTATAAAGATAGGGGAACAGGAAATATGGATGTTGAAATCAACGGTTCATATGTGGGTACCATATACCGATTTAACAGTCAAAATCATTATTACACAGCGTTTGTCTGTGAAGCACTTCCTTCCCTGGTTGTGAGCGTATTACCATATGAAACATCTGTGGAGATTGAATATCTGGTAATATACCGGTGCAACCAGCAGGAAGAGACACAGTCTTAACTTCCTCCTCATCGAACATGGTCATGGAAGTGAGCCGGGAAGTGATAGCGCATAGAGAGAAGAGGTGTCGAAACCTATATATAGTATTAAAATTAGGTATACCTAAATTTAGGGTGAATATATGAAAGTTCTGAGTAGGAAAGCAGAGGATTATCTGGAAGCCATACTCAATATCACAGAGAGGAAAGGATATGCCCGGATAAAGGACATTGCTCATGAACTCGGAATAACACCCCCCAGTGTCACAGAGATGGTGAGTAAATTAGATAAAAAAAAGCTGGTACTCTATGAAAAATATGGAGGAGTACGGCTCACCGAAAAAGGGAGGGATATTGCCAGCACAGTGAAACGCAGACATGAAACCTTTAATAAATTTTTAAAAATCATTCTCGTTCCCACAGAAATTGCAGAAAAAGATGCCTGCATCCTGGAACATCATTTAAATTCAAAAACAATTAAGCAATTCTCCCAATTCCTGCAATTCATAGAAAACGAACCGTCCTATTCACAGTTTATCCATCAATTTGAGAAATTCTGTGAACGAGAGGCATCTTCCCATTACTGATCCTGATAACTCCTGAACAGGAGAGGGATCTGTACAGTACATGATGCATGGGTATCCGTACCCGAAGATATGATCACATGAAAGAGTCTTTCTGTCTGTAAGTACACAGATATTCATGCCAACCAAAACATATATAAGCATCATCCAGTACGACCAGATATGAGGTATGTCGTGGTCACCGGTGGTGTGATGTCAGGACTGGGAAAGGGAGTGACCACCGCCTCTGTCGCGAAAATTTTGCAATCCATGGGATATAAAGTTACTGCAATCAAGATCGATCCCTATCTGAATGTGGATGCAGGGACCATGTCTCCCTTTGAACATGGAGAAGTTTTTGTGCTCGAAGATGGGGGTGAGGTGGACTTAGATCTTGGTAATTATGAACGATTTTTAAATGTGAACCTCACCCGCGATCACAATATTACCACCGGGAAAGTATACCAGAGAGTCATCGAAAAGGAACGGAAAGGTGATTATCTCGGTAAGACAGTGCAGGTAATCCCCCATGTTATCGAAGAAATCATGGATGAAATTCGCAGCGTTGCAGAAAAACAGGATTTCACAGTGGTGGAAATCGGTGGCACTGTGGGAGATATTGAATCAATGCCCTTTTTAGAGGCTGTGAGACAACTTTCACTGGAAGAGGATGTGGTATTCGTCCATGTCACGTTGGTTCCTTCACTGGATGTGGTAGGCGAACAGAAGACAAAACCATCCCAACATTCTGTGAAGGTATTGCGGGAAGCAGGTATCTCACCCAACCTGATCGTGTGTCGCTGTAAAGACCCACTCATGGATAAGACCCGTAAAAAGCTGGCTCTCTTCTGTAATGTCAGTGAAGACCAAACTATCAGCGATCATGATGTGGATGATATTTATAAAATTCCCCTGGTGTTGAATGAACAGAAAGTGGGACAGAAAATAATCAATCAGTTTCAGTTAAGGCGGAAGGTCAATCTCACCCGCTGGAAAACCATTATTTCCAAGGAAATGACCACCAGTGTCAATCTGGGACTGGCGGGAAAATATGTTGATCTCCCCGATTCATATATCTCCATAAAGGAAGCATTGAAACATGCTTCATTTGCCACTGGAATTCAGGTCAATGTAGACATGCTGGATGTGGAGTCTCTTTCAGAACATTCATTTGATCATTTTGATGGCATATTGGTCCCTGGAGGGTTTGGTTCCCGCGGTGTAGAAGGGAAAATTTCAGCCATCGCCTATGCTCGAGAACATAATATCCCTTTCCTGGGGCTGTGTTATGGGTTTCAACTAGCCTGCGTCGAATTTGCTCGATTTCTGGGAATGGACGATGCCAATACCACAGAAGTGACACAGGAAATGGATTGTTCCTGTACTCCAATCATCCATCTTCTTCCTGAACAGAGAACTATCGATAAAATGGGAGGAACCATGAGATTGGGTGCTGATACAGATATCCTCCTGAAGAGGGACACCCTGATCCAGACCCTGTACGGTCGGGAGGTCATTCGAGAACGGCACCGACATAGATTCGAAGTGAACTGGGAATACATCCCTGCATTGGAAAAGGGAGGTCTTGTTTTCTCGGCAAAATCTGAGGATTTAAAAAAGATGGAATCGGCTGAATTACCCAATCATCCATTTTTTCTGGGAACCCAATTCCACCCTGAATTTAAATCACGATTGGAAAATCCATCTCCACCTTTTGTTGGATTTGTCAAAGCTATGGGTGAAAGGCATGATTGATACAGAAAAACTTAAAGATACTAACTTTGGAGATCAGGCAGAAACTGTCAAAGAGTGTATGTTCAGTATTCTGGAACATGTGAGATCATATATTGATCGGATACGGGACGATGACATCGATATGATGATCAGGACCCTCTTGACTGCCCGTAAAATATTTATCATGGGAGCAGGAAGATCAGGACTGGTAGGTCGGGCCTTTGCCATGCGATTGATGCATTTGGACCTGCAGGTATATGTAGTGGGTGAGACTACTACCCCTGCCTTTACTCATAACGATGTCCTGGTTACCATTTCAGGGTCTGGAGAAACCAATTCAGTCCTCACTTCTGCACGGGTAGCCAAAAAACGAGCAGGAAAGGTTGTGGCCATCACATCCTACCCCAGCTCCACCCTGGCTCAAATGTCAGATGTGCTGGTCATTGTCAAGGGGAGGACCAAGGAAGGAGTATCTACTTCCTATATTGAGAGGGAGTTATTCCCCTATGACCGGTTGACACCCATGGGCACACTCTTTGAAGATTGTTGCATGATCTTTTTGGAAGGAATTGTGGCTTCTTTGATGGAAGTACTCGATGAAGGGGAAAAAGAAATGAAAGAAAGGCACGCCGTATTAGAATGATCAGAAGGTGACATCATGATAACAGCCTATGAATGTGAAAGCTGCCATACCCGTGTATATATTGAAGGGAAAAAACAACCCTTTTGCCCCAACTGTAGGGGAAGAATGTTTAAAAAAGAGATAGAACTACCGAAAAAGGCAGAAAAAATTACCTGTCCCTCCTGTGAGAGAGAATTTTATGTGATCTCTCCACCTTTCAAGTGCCCCTTCTGCGATTATAATTTTTCTCTTGGAGAATATTGGTGATATTATGAAAGTACTCGTCCTGTCACGGATACATCCTGAAGGCATAGCACTGCTTGAAAATCAGTGTGAAGTAGTGATTGCTCCCGGATTATCTGAAGCAGATATTATTGAAAGAATTTCTGGAGTGGATGCCATCATCGTGAGATCCAAACCCACCATACCTCAAGCAGTGCTGGATGCAGCTGATTCTCTGAAAGTCATCGGGAGAGCAGGAGTGGGATTGGACAATATCGATGTGGAATATGCACAATCTAAAAACATTACCGTGGTCAACACACCTGCTGCCAGCACAGAATCTGTGGCAGAACATGTGTTTGCCTTACTTTTAAGTAAAGCACGGGATATTCCCCGGGCAGATCATGCCATGAGAGAGGGAAAATGGATAAAAAAAGAACTTATGGGCATAGAGTTGCTGGGAAAAACTTTGGGAGTCATTGGATTTGGGCAGATCGGGTCCCGCCTGGGAGAAATTGCCGCAGCCTTTGGAATGAGTGTTCTGGCCTACGATGTTATCGATGTTTCAGAACGAGCACAGCAGGTGGGAGCACAGGTGGTCTCACTCCAGGAGCTCTTGTCGGAAAGTGACTTCATTTCCCTCCATGTCCCTTTGTTGCCCAGTACACGAAACCTTATTTCACAGAAAGAAATGGCGAAGATGAAAGAGAAAGCGGTGCTGATCAATACGTCCCGAGGAGGAGTCATCGATGAAAAGGCTCTCCATGAAGCCCTGACCCAGGGAAAGATACAGGCCGCACTGGATGTATTCGAACAGGAACCTCCGGCTCAATCTCCCCTGCTTTCTGTAGAAGGCATTGTCCTCACTCCCCATATTGCAGGATCCACAGAAGAAGCCCAGAAGCGGGCAGGCATGGAAGTGGCTCAGAAGGTTTTGGAAGCACTGAACAGTGGGTAAAGTGGGTAACTTTTCATGAGCAAGAGTCTATCCTGTAGCCATGGAGTAAATAGCGGTAGTCTCTTTATTCATTTCTTCTTTTTTATCTTAACACTACTATCCTTGTATTTTTTCCATGACTGTTTTAACTTCCTCATCTGTTAACTGGTGCCAGGTCCATTCAAATATCTTTTCTCCTTCATACCGGGGGATAACATGGATATGAAAGTGATCTATATCTTGCCCTGCTTTTTTTCCCTGATTTATGATGAGGTTTAAATGAGGGCTCAATTTTTCCTCCAGTATCCGAAGCAGCAGCTGTAATCCCCGGGCAAACCCCTCCACATCTGTGAGGAGTGAGTAGTGTTCTGCATGCTCCCGGGGAATGACTATGGTGTGTCCAAGGGACACTGGATTTTCCATGAGGAAGGCTACCACAGATTTATCTTCAAAAATAATATGAGCAGGATGAGCTTTTTGAGCAATCAAACAGTATTTACAGGTCATGAACGTTCACACATTGTCTTCATTTATATGATTTTCTGTTGTACAGAGCAGGATAGTGACGGGAATATATTGTTAAATGAGGAATTTTCCCTGTTCATAGAAGAGTTCTCCATCTGCATAGAGTTTTCCACCTTTTTTCATGTCCTTGAGCAGATCCCAGTGAATAGCAGACATATTTTTCCCTCCTGAATCAGGCATGGATCGTCCCAGAGCCAGATGGATTGTGCCACCGATTTTTTCATCAAAGAGGATGTTTTTGGTGAACCGATCGATTCCGTAATTCGTACCCACAGCAATCTCACCGATTCGACGTGCTCCTTCATCGATGGAGAGCATTTCCTCAAGAAGGGTCTCTCCTCTCTGAGCATGTGCATTGATTACCTTTCCCTCTTCAAAGGTGAGTGAAATATTCTCAATCTCTTTTCCCATATAGATGCCGGGATAGGTGAAGCGGATTGTTCCTTCTGCAGTTGTCTCCACAGGACCTGTAAAGACTTCTCCGGAGGGAAAATTGCGTTTTCCATCGGAATTGATCCATTTTCTCCCCTTGATTTCCATTGTTAAATCTGTATCTTCACCAGTTATGTGCAGCTCTGATTTTGTATCCAGGTATGATGCAATTTTTTCCTGTTTTGCAGAAAGTGCTTTCCATTCAGCCACAGGATCAGCCCTATCCAGGAAACATGCCTGGTATACAAATTCCTGGTATTCCAGTAAAGACATGGATGCTTCCTGGGCCAGTGCGTGTGTGGGAAAGGCTGCAAGATTCCATCTCATTTCACCCCGGTGGGTCCGTTCTAAAATCGTGCTGCTGATGGATTCGTGAGCCTTTGATCTCAAAGCCAGCTTTTTCGGATCCACATTGGTAAATTGTTTGACATTGAAATCTGCCAGAATGGTGATAATTACATCCACAGTTTCAGCTATATGCCTCATGAAGGGTGAACAATAGGTGAGTTGATGTTCCTGTGCATAGGTGAAAAAGAGATTCTGCATATTTCCTGAACGAAGGGATATCTCAGGATGTGCCCCTTTTTTAATACATTCTGCATAGAGTGCTTCTACCAGAGGGACAGCAAGAGTGGTGCTCTGAATGAACACGGTTTCATCATGCTGGATTTCTGCACAATAATCACAGAGAGTCCGGGCCATTTTCTCGATAACAATATCTGTCATGACATCATCTTTTATTCTTTATAGGGGATCAGACATAGAAATTTCACCGGAGTCTTCCCTGTATTTTTAAATTGATGGTACTCATTGGGAGGAATAAATACCACAATTCCCGGGTGAAAGGGAATATCTCCAGATTCGGTGGTGATGGTTCCTTCTCCCTCCAAGATGAAGACCTCGTGTTCCCAGTCGTGGCTGTGATAGGGGCTGTGTCCGCCCGTTTCCATTTCAAAATAACGCATGGCAAAATTAGTGGCTCCAGTTTCCTTGGTAATCAACCAGCGAACAGATGTTCTGTGGGCTCCCTGTTCAGCAATCTCAGAAGGAATATCAGTGTAATTAAATACTTTCATAATGGCAAATTAATTGATGACCATTTAAACATTACGACAGAAAAATGCTCTCTCAGATGTATTTCTTCAATTCCAGTCGAATTCATTGAATTGATCATGAGAGGACAGGGCAGCCATCATTTTTTCCCTGCTGAAGAGATCAATTTGGGCGGGAATGGGAACAGGTACGGCTATACCCGAAATGATGGCTTCTCCAATATCCAGCAATCTGATTTCTTCTTTCAGGTCGGTGAGATCATTTTCAGATGAAGAGATGAGGTGTTCCCTGTCTTTAACATTGGTGAGCAGGAGAATGATGGTGGTATTGAGTTGAGAAATAATTTCATCCAGGATTTTTTTTGGCATCTGATCCACCACACAGAGACCGAGATTGAATTTCCGTCCTTCTCGCACGATTTTTTCGAATACAGTTCTCCGGGCAATTTCTTTATTGAGCAATTTGTGAGATTCTTCCAATATAATGAGTGTTTTTGGGAGCTGGGTTTTTTTTCTCCGTGCATTTCTGAATCTCTGTAAAATATAGCGAGCCACAATACTGGTTACCAGACGAATGACCAAATCATTGGTTTCATATTCTCCAAAGTCAATGATCACTGTGGCCCCTTGGGAGAGTTTTCCCATGATATACTGAAGAGAATCAAATTTTTCACCCACAAAATCGAAGGATGAAATGCGAGAGGTTTTCCGTTTCAGGGTGGATATAGTTTCCATGTGGATCCTCTGATTGAAATCCTCCATGATCTCGTCGAGATCTCTGGTGGTGATATAGGTGAGCCAGTCGTGTTCCCGTCTCCTGATGAGGTCCAGTGCATCCTGCTGAGCCGAGGTCACCTCCGTGATTAACGGGAGTTCAGAGGGCTCAATGAGTGTGCGGGGGAGATGCAGTGAAACATCGCATTCAGCACCTTTCAATCCAAGGACAAATACATTATCCAGTCCTCCCAGTCCATGGGGGTGATAACCATATTCAGAATGAACATCGAAGACCACGGTGGACACCGTTTGTGCATGTAATTCTCTGAGCACAACTTTGATTGCATTTGATTTACCAGACCCAGTTTTTCCGAACACACCCACATGTTTTGTCACAAAGGTATCAACATTGAGACAGATTGGAATATCCATGTCTCGAATAGATCCAATAGATATTGATTCACCCGTTTTCTGCATGAAATCCAGGTCTTTTTCAGTCACTCTGCGTACAGGAGAGAGAAATTTAGGAAGTGATTTTGCCCCGCGAAGCTGTTCTCCCTGAAGAATTCCCAGGATGCTGGCAGTAGCAGTGTAATAAAATTGAGGGCCATATAATCCCTGGATATGGGTAATAGCATCTGGATAGGAGAACCCTGCCATCTTATCAGGGAGCACGTGTTCTCCTAGGTTCCGTGCCTCCAGTTTTACAATACGACCAAGATATGAGTATCTGGATTCAATAACTACCAGATTCCCTACTTTCACCTCTTCAAAGTCTTCATCTTCTTCAATCCTGAACTGGATTCCTTCTGTGGAGGAAGAGATGACTTTTCCCAGCATACTGTAGGTATTATCATGCGCTTTTTAAGGTTTATTCACCGCCAGGGTTCATTGGTGAAGGTGCCAAGAGAGCCTGAATGAAAAATTACAGGAGTATGGTGGAACCTACAGGTGTATACACACAGAAAAGAAGCAAATTAAATAAAAAAACAGTAAAAAAATAAAAAATAAGAAATAAAAAAAAGTAAAAAAAATTAGGAATTCAATAGAGATTGCAATTCATCAAAGGCCTGATTATACAGTTGGATCGCCTTGAGAGCATTCCAGTTTCCTGCAATGCAGTTCGTACTCTCCTCACAGAATACAATGGCCTGTGCAAGGAATTCATTTGCTTGCATGATCAATTCTTCGATAGCGGCTGTGTTTCCTCCCTGTTCCTGAATCTGGCTGAGGAGTTGCTGTACTTCGCTCTGCAGACCTTGCGCCCGTAGGATGTTTGTTTTGGCCAGGGGACAGATAGTGGTTGCTCTCTGGGTTAACGATGAAGAAGCTTTTGACGGGCAGATGCCTGAGAGATCGTAGGTGATTTTCAGTTGTGGTTTGTAGCACACGCCTACACTCCCTAAATCCTGCCTGTATCCAGTGTCCCAGCTCATGATATCATCACCGGTGGTAGCACCATCCAGTCTGAAGGTCAGAAGGTTGGCCCTATGTCCGGCTGGATTGAAATACATGATATCATCGAGATTAGTTAAAGTCAGAGAATACATTGTACCGGAGCCATCGGCATCCAGCTGTGCTGTGGTCCAGGTGGGTGAGAATATAGCCAATATGGGGGCATTATGCAACTCTGTATAGTTACCGTACATGAAGAGGTCTTTCTGGAAGTCAATGAGATTGCAGCTCCAGGTGACAGACTGCATATCAGTGAATTGATCCTCCTGCTTGAAGAGTACAATTTCAACAGATTTTATTCGCGCTTCACAGGGTAATTTGGATAGATTGAACTGGAAGATTCCATGACGGGTTCCTGCATAGGTAACATTGTGTCCCGTCCACATATCATCGTCGTCCAGAACGAGCCCATAGGTGTATTCGGCTACATATCCTGCATGATACCTTTCAGGAGTGTAAATCATGGGCGTGGTAAAGGAATAGGGTCCCGAGCATGCAGAATTTCCAGCCTGATCGGTGGAACACACTTCATAATAATATGTCTGACCCATTTGAAGACCGTCAAATTCGATGAAGTGATTCAAAACCAGATTGGAATCTGTAACAGTGTTCCCATAGGCTGCTGTCTCTCCCCAGTGAACTGTAGAGGTGGCATTTTCATCTGTATCCCAGGTTATCTCCACACTCCTTCCGTTACAAGCACTGGCTAATACATTGCTGAATACAGGGGGAATACCATCTATCTGTGCAGTATCTGTGCGTGTACCTGAAGGTGAAGCATCTGAATAGGATACGGTCAGGGTATCAGGATCTGCTACCTCCAGCGTGCCATTTCCAGGAGTGGGCGAACCTGGAGCGCAGGGGAATGTTCCCTTGAAGATTCCAGACGCTCCACCCACTTCTGAGAGGGTGGCAGTCTCTGTGTCTCCTGTCGATGCACTGGATAGATTAACAGTGGCAGTACCTGTGCCTGCAAGGTCTGCATCCATGAGGGTCATGGTCAATGGACCGGTAGTGGCATAGTAATCCTGGTCAAACTGCACATATCCCTGTGATTGGACCAGATTTCCAGAAACAGTCAGGGCATAAGGCTGTACATTCCAGCCAGGTGTCACCTGATCGGTCTGAAATGCTACCACAAAAATAGTATAGAGGCCGGGATCCGGATTATTGATACGGACCTTCTGAACAGTATCCGGGTAAATAAATCCGGGATTTTTCACTGATTGACCGCTTGAGAAATTACCTGCACCACTGAGATAATAATCTGTTCCATTGGGATGATCCACTTCTACATACATGTAATTTACCATCTGGAATGCAGAACCTGCAGTTCCCGGTGGATCTGTATACGCCATCGACACATCCAGCACTTCTCCAGGACCAACACTCACCGTGTATACCTTGAAGAAGGGCTGTACAATAGCTGCTCCATCCAGTCCTGTCCTGTTGTCGTCTACCAGTGTCGATCTGGTATCTCCTGTAAAGTAGAGAGCATTATCCAGAAGAACACGTCCCCATCCCTGGCCATCACCGGGTATTGTACCCCCGGTGTTGGTTCCGGTCATGGGTTCTGCACTGTTGACAATCACTGATTTCATCAAAGCAGCTGAAGGAGTGAGTGCGCCTGATCCCATGAATCCTGTAGATGCACCTACTGGTGCATACATACCGGTGGTGAAGTATTCCCGTACCAGTGCACAGCATCCGGCAACGGTGGGAGCGGCCATACTGGTACCACTGAATCCATAGATGTCATCGTTGGGAGATGATCCATCGGTTACATCGTTGTTACCTGCAGAAAAGATGTAATATCCTGGAGCACATACATCGGGTTTCACCCGTCCCCATCCGCCGGTGGGTCCCCAGCTGGAAAAGGAGGCCACATTGACTGAATTGTGTCCATATCCATCGTTTGAGGTTTCTGATGCCCCAATACTCAGACAGTTCTTTGCGGTGGCAGGGGGGGTGATGGTGGTGGTTCCCGGTCCATCGTTCCCGTTTGAGAATATGACCAGGAAGTCTTCATTAGCCCACATCATTTCATCGATATCCTGCGAATACTGGCCGTATTCTCCATATCCTCCTCCTCCCCAAGAATTTGAATGGATGTAGGCTCCATCTGCCATGGCCTGAGGGAACAGTCCCACAGTACCGGGGAAGGAGACACCATTGAGGGTTCCCGATGGAGTGGCATCGTTCAAATCGGGAGGGGGATACAGATAGGGAGAATCTGTCCGTGAGAGATCCTGGAATACCAGTTTTGCACCATATGCATTCCCTTCATAAAATTCATATCCTGCAGTGGGGGTGAGACCCCAGGTAGGAAGTGCAGTACCAGTTATCCATGCTCCGGCTATTGTTCCCGAGGTATGGGTACCATGATCCTGGGCTACCATATCCCAGTCGTAGACATTATACATGGGATCTGCAGCTCCAGGGAAGTACCCGTCTCCTGGATCATAATAGGGAGGATCGGGGGGAGCAGGGGTGATGAGATTTCCAGTCTGGTACCAATTGTAATAGCTGACAATCTTTCTCTGAGAGGCATTATAGGTATGGGTAGGTAATCCCTGGGTGGAATCCCAGAACATCATGTGATCTGCATCGATTCCTGTATCTGAAATTGCCACAATCTGGCCTGAACCTGTCAATCCATTGCTGAACATCTTGCGATTACCCAGTTGATTGGTCTGTACTATCCAGGTTCCATTATCGTTGACAGGAGCCATGAGATATCGTTTTTCGATCCAGTACACACCCTTTATCTGAGCTATCTGGGAAAGCTTGGAAATATCTATATGAATCCACATCCTGTCAAAAGTATACGAGTGAATATGTCCTCCCAGTGCTTCCAGTTGATCTATGTAACTGGTAATATCTTCTCCTTTGAAAAAGGTGATGATATATTCGTTTGCCGGTTGAGGAAGACGGTCGAATTGAGGATGAGATTCTCCATCAAAAGCCATGGCTTCGGAACTGATAGTGATGTCTGTCTCTTCATACACCTGGGGGCTGATTTTATACTCTGATTTCCACAGACCTATCCAGTCAATTTCCTTCAGAGTGTTCACCGTTCCCCATGAAGAAGAGGTCAATCGACAGAGATAGGCATTGTGAGGCATGTAATGGAAAATATTTCCCCGAGAAACAACCTGGATGAATCGCTGTGCAGTGGCTGCATCTGGTCTTTCGGCAAAATGTACAAGATAATATCCCTGTTCCACTGGTATTTTCTGGTCCCCTTTGAAATTATCTGCGAATCGCACATCAATTGATTCTGATTTCAATAAAATTTTATTGGTTGCTGCATTGAGCTGAATAGATCGAGGTCCATCTGCTTTAGCATCATACTGAATCCCCGATGCTACTAAAAGCACAATCACAGCACACGCCATAACGAGCCGTGTCGGTTTCGCCATATCCATTTCCTCCTTTCAAATATAATAATTTGGATATTTACATTTCTTTTCATAAAGAATTTTTAAAGCTTTCGGTAAGGAACCTGTTTCTAAAGACGCTATACTCGTAATATGAGATAAGGGAGGAAATATTGAATCAGTATGCATTAAAATCTCTTGATTTTTTCTTGAAAAAAATTATGTCAATCCATCTATTACCTGATGGAATTCCTCCCGTTCTTTTTCCAGATGATAGACTCCGGAAAGATATTCTCTTTCCAATCCGTACTGAATCATGGTTTTTTGCAATGCGGATTGAAAATATTCGATTTTATCCCGTAATGTGGTTGCTTTATGAATTTCCAGAAGAGGATAAGGATATCCAAGACAGAAAAGATACTGTGAGTAATGGGCCAGACGTTGAAATTGAGGTTCTCCTCTCACATCTATTCGAAATGATGGTCCTCCTTCATGCAGTTTGGCAATATAGACCCTTCCCAGGGGAGCAAAGGGGGTGTTCATAGTGGAGAAAGGGATCTGATAATACCATTTTTCCGGATAATCCAATGTTTCAGTATCAGATACACCCTTCCGTAATGTATCCAATCTGGTTTTTTTAGAAATTCCCATCACAGTCACAGATTCATCGATGCTGTTAAGGAGCGATTTGAATCCTGTGCGTGGAATATCTAACAGTGCTCCATCGAACAGAACACAGTCGGTATACTGTGATGCTTTTTTCACCTGATGGAGTTCACACTGCATGCGCTGAATATCCAGCGTATCAGAGGTGATAAGTACTTCTCGGTGCTGGATTTCATAATGGGAAATAGTATGTTGGCTATCATAGATGATGAATCCTGAGAGAATGATCCCGATGCTCTGGACAGAATTGCTCCACAGAATGGCAGCACCTCCATCTACTGCACCCAGAGCCCCCTGTTCTGTTGTGGTATCCTCTATGGGAGATACAAAATACTGTTGAGATTGAGCATATGAATGCTTGAGCTGGGATAGAATATCTTCAAACATACTCCTGTCTTGCCGGGGAGATAGAAAAGTGTTACTGTGCAGTATCCACAAACACGATCCTACTCACTGGGAGATTCAGTAACCATGCTTTGGGACGATGGTATTTTATTGAATACCACTTCCATTTTTGCTCTCAAATCCTTTAATTCGAAGGGTTTTTCAATGTAATCATCTGCTCCCTGCTCAAGCTCTTTCTCTGGAGATGTTTCCTCTGGAATCATCAGGATAACGGGAATATGGGCTGTGTCTTCATGCTGTTTTAATTGGGAACAGATAGATATACCGTGTACTGGAGGAAGAGAGCTATCCAGTAAAATGACAGTGGGATTTTCATGGGCCTTTTTCAATGCTTCCAGTCCATCCTGAGCGTCCAGTACTTCGAATTCCTGCTCCAGTTCATATTTTAAGGAGAGTAACGATTCCAGCTTTTCATCCACGATAAGTATTCGTGGATTTTCGGTTTGGGTGGGAAATATCCTGAAGACAAGCATATTTTCAGCAATTTCCATGGACAGAGAGAGGTATGCCTGACGAAGAATTTCCGATAATATATTTCCTAATTTTCTGATAGATTCTGGATTATCATATGAATGAAAAAATACAATCCTGTAATCTTTTTTTTCCATTTTCTTGTAGAGGTGTGCACTTTGATTTATTTCATCCAGTGCTTCTAAAAGTTCTCCTGCTGTTAATTCGGAAACTGATTTTCCAGCCTGTCTTTGGATTAGTTTGAGAAGAAAGAGGGAGAAATGTCCACTGAGGAGTTCTTCCATATATTCAGAAGGTAGTACCGTGACTTCATAATTGAATTCTTTCAGGAGGGTAGCTAATCGGGAGAGAAAGGGCCTGCGCTCCTGGAGCATATCATAGAGATCCTTCTGGTAGTGAAACACATGATTAAATCGTTCCAGTGCCTCATCAGAAGATGAACATTTCTTGTAATAGATGGTGACCAGAGGAAGATATTCCCGTAATTCTTCTATTTTATAGGGTGGAGCATGGGATGCCAGACGAAGAGAGAGTACCAGTTGGGCCAGCCTGTTGATTTCAGGATCCAGCCCATTAAAACTGATGATGAAGGTGGAATCCACATATTCTATGGTAATTTTCACTTCCCATCCCAGCTGAGGATATACTTTATTGATGATTTCTTCCCATTGCTTATAGTTATCCGGGGTAATAGAAAGGGTGATTCCCCTTGATTGAGCAACAGAATCATCTATAGGAGTAATCAATGTGCTCTTAGGCGGAGAAAACCCTTCCAGCAGTCGTAGTCCCCATTGAACAAAAGAATAGGGAAGCAGGATACCGTATCTATTTTCTATCATTTCCTGAGCAAATGATTTTTTGGGGTGCATTTCACGCAGTGCATTTTCTATGCTCCCGAACTGGGTGATCATATCGTGCCCCAATCCAATGAGTTCCCGGAGAGCTGCAGAAAAATTACCATTGTGTTTCTGGAGTATTGGTTCAAGGTGTGCCATGTCCCCTTCGGAAAGAGAAAATGTTTTCCGCTGTGTCATTATCTTTTTATATCAGTCCAGTATTATAAACTTTTTCATACTGAATGAACAATGGTATGAAAAATTCATACTTTTACCCAATTCTTTCATAACTACATTTTTATGGTTATGATTCTTCTAATAATCAGAGAACACGGTTCTTTACCACCGGAAAGTAACTCTGAACCGAGAAAAAAGTTCTCCCTCTCGAGACCAAATCCACGCCGCAAAAAAAGACGGATCGCCTTAGACAGGGAAGTTCTACTTCCCTGTCACTCGATTCTGCTCATTTTCATGTTGCTGTAAGAGCTGTAGATGGAATTGATCAGCGCATTTATATGTCCTGTTCAATTCGTTTCATGAATACCTGCTCTAAGGTAGGGGCTGCAGTTTGAATATCTTTTATGGTAATATCATGGGTTTCGGCAATAGCCAGGATATCTCGTAAGATTTTTATTATGTCGGTAGAAGTGATTTCTACGGTGTATTCATTGATTACTTTTGATCCTTCCAGAGGAGAAAAAAAAGAACTTTTTCCTGGATCTACCACCAGAGTCAGGGTCTCCTGTTCCATACCTTCTTTTTTTATAGTATCGGGATTCCCCACGAAGAGGATTCGTCCTTTATTGATCATGGCTATGCGATCACAGATTTCATCTATTTCATAGAGATTGTGGGAGGTCCATAAAATGGTCTTATCCTTCAATTCGGTTTTCACCAGATTCTTAATCTCATAGCTGGCCTGAGGATCGATACCGGTAGTAGGTTCATCGAGAAGGAGAACAGGCGGATCATTGAGCAAAGCACGAGCCAGGGCTAATTTGTGCTTCATACCGGTGGAATACCGCATGAGCAATTCGTCCTCCCATTTTTCCAGATTGAATAATTTGATGAGATGCTGGATGCGAGATTGATCGTGTATATCATATAATTCAGAGAAGAATTTCAAATTTTCTTTTCCGGTAAGGCGCCAGTAGAGCGACCGGGAAAATTCACCAGGAAGCACACCTATCTGGCTTCTCACCTGAGCATCCTCTTTGAGAACATCATATCCGCCGATATACGCAGTTCCAGAATCAGGTAAAATAAGAGTGGAAAGAATTTTTACAAAAGTAGTTTTACCTGCTCCATTTGGTCCAATTAATCCAAAAATTTCCCCCTTCTTAATTTCCAGACTGATAGTATCCACAGCTTTCACTGTTTCATGACCCTTCCTGGTCATTCTGTGCACGATCGTGCTGCCCTGTTTTCGTTTAGTAAAATGTTTTGTCAAATTATGGGTCTCAATCATTGAAACATTCTCATGAATCTTTCTTAAAAAGGTATGGGTTCCTGAGGAATGAACAGGTATAAAAAAGGTATGGGAACAAAGGCGGAGTGAGTACTGGGGTCATCGCGGTGTGAACAGATAACACCCGAAGAGAATCCGGGGCAAACCCTTTTATGTTCAGAAAAAATCACTCCTTTCATGGGCGTGAATCTTGCAGATCTGGTTCCCAGACATGACATTGATCTATCTCAGTTGAAAGGACGGATTGTGGCCATAGATGCCCTGAATATTCTGTATCAGTTTCTGGCCATCATACGTCAGAGAGATGGTGAATTGTTGAGGGATTCTCAGGGAAGAATCACTTCCCATCTATCAGGTCTTTTTTACAGATCCATTAACTTACTGGAACAGCACATAAAACCTGTCTATGTATTCGATGGGGAACCTCCTGCCTTAAAACGAGAAACTATTTCCAAAAGACAGGAAATCAAACGTGAGGCACGAAGAGAATGGAGGGCAGCTGTGGAAGAAGGAAGAAAGGAAGATATTCAAAAATATGCCCAGCAAACCTCACGAATAACGAAAGACATGCTCAAAGATGCCCAGAATCTTTTGAAAAGCATGGGGATACCCTTTGTACAGGCACCATCGGAAGGAGAAGCTCAGGCAGCCTTTATAGCATCACGGGGAGATGCGTATGCTGCAGCATCCCAGGATTATGATGCTTTGCTGTTCAATGCACCGCGCCTGGTCCGAAACCTCACCCTGACGGGAAGGAGAAAATTACCAGGAAAAAGCGTATATATTACTGTCAACACCGAACTGGTTACCCTGGAAGATGTGCTTTCTGAACTCCACATCAACAGAGAACAGCTGGTGGAAATAGGATTGCTTATTGGAACCGATTACAATCCAGGAATATCGGGAGTTGGACCCAAGACTGCATTGAAGATAACTAGAGAAGGGAAATTCTCAGAATACGACCTGGATGATCTCAAGGAATTATTCATCTCTCCACGGGTGAGAGAAGATTATTCCATTCGATTCAGAACACCTTCACCCGAAGCTATTCAGGAGATACTCTGTGATGAACATGATTTCTCAGAAACGAGGGTTGATAATGCACTTGAGCGCCTGACCAAGGCAACAGAAGAAGCGGCTCAACAGACCTCCCTGGATGCTTTTTTCTGAGTGATTCCCAGATACTTATTTCAATGCCAGGTTCACAGCGGCCCGGGAATGAATTTCTGTGGTATTAAAGAGAGGAACAGATACCTCTTCCTGGGTGATGAGTAAGGGTATTTCGGTGCAGCCTAGAATAATACCTTCCGCTCCCCTCTCCACCAGGGATTCTATAATGGTCTTCATGGTGTTCCGGGAAGAATCTGAAAAAATACCCACACACAGTTCATCATAAATGATAGTATTGACTTTTGCCCTGTCTGCATCCGAGGGAATGAGGGTATCGATATTGAAATTTTCCTTTAATCGCTTCTTGTAGAATTCCTCTTCCATGGTGAATCGGGTACCCAGGAGCCCCACCATGTTCAATCCCTTTTCTGCAATCTCTTCCCCAGTAGCATCGGCGATGTGAAGCAGAGGAATGGATAGGTGTGCCTGGATTGTATCTGCCAGTTTATGCATGGTATTGGTACAGATTACAATGAAATCTGCGCCGCTATTTTCCAGGCGCACTGCAATATCAGAGATAATGTCTCCTACCTCATCCCATCGACCATCTTCATGAATTTCCACAATTTCACCAAAATCAACACTGTACATGATACATTTTGCAGAGTGGAGTCCACCCATAGATTTTTTTACTGTTTCATTTATTATTCTATAATATTCTGCTGAGGATTCCCAACTCATTCCACCAATTAACCCAATAGTCTTCATGATATCACTTCTCACTTATTTCTTTATTTCTTTATTTCTTTATTTCTTTATTT
>AZIF01001852.1_pt1 | contig 19613 bp, 20 predicted proteins | sample 359031 | NCBI WGS metagenome assembly AZIF01 (sample SAMN02429710, study PRJNA222658) | marine sediment metagenome | biome: Sediment sample; isolation source: sample MGS-PRI from oil contaminated site at the harbour of Priolo Gargallo... | place: Italy: Priolo | collected 2011-03-08 | depth 6 m m
ATTAATTTTATCTTCTTTATCGCTTACGTCTAAAACGTGATAGTTGCTCATATCTACTCCTATGAGGGATAAATCATCCCAGATTTACGATCAATATGTTTACAAAAAATGGTAGTATCACACAAAAACGGATATTCTTTCATTTCCCATCCAGTTTTCTCTAATACTTTATTTTCTATAATTCTATCAAAAAAATTAAGGTCTTGCGTGCCTTCTTTCTTCTCAAAAAAATTAGTCAATATATCATATTCGACAAATTTAGGTGTTTCAAAAACCTTTTTCGTTCTCTCGCCATCATGTAACGCATACTCTTCTGATTCATTCCACAAGTATCTTAATATAGAACAATTGAGAAGCAAGCAGCCCATTGGCAACCCGTCCACCCATACTTTGTCGCCTAAATTCCAATCATGATAAGCCCCATTTCCGCGGCCGCGGAACAACAATGGCTCGGAAGGATTGCCTTTTGTAAAATACAAACCAGACACAATTGGAGTTGTGTTTTCATCCATATATTTTGCAAATTTCAAAAATGTATCAGGTGGAATCAAGACATCATCTTCTATGATTACCAACCATTGAACGTCTAACTCGATAACTTTTTTAGCTATAATATTATAAGCATCATCTATAGAATAACCTGCAACCGTATAGTTTATATCAAATCCAGACGCACTCCAGTTTACAGGAATGACTTGGCCATATCTCGCATGAGCCCATTCAAACCTTATCCATCCCTCGGTTGGTGTGCTTATCATTAAACGTTTTTTCCAATCTACTTTATTATATTTAACAATTTCAGTCATTTATTTTCCTCATCGCAACTTCAATATCACCATATACATACCAAAATCTTTTTTCTATTTTCCAAGGCTTAGGTCTATAAACATTATATAATCCATTGCCAGGTTCAAAGTAATAAGGTGTAAGCTCGTTCCATGAAGCGCAATGAGTCGGATCCTGATACCACCTAAAACTACCAGCATAAGGTGTCGAAATCAAAAGCAATCCATCATTTCCAAGCACACGCCAACATTCATTTATTAAATCAATCTGCAACCAAGGTTTTACATGTTCAACAAAATGACTCATTTTAATAACAGAGCATTTCCCATCTTCAAAAGGCCAAGGTATTACTTCAGCATCATGGACAATATCTACAACTGAAAGATCACGTTTATCCATGCCAAAATATCCTGGCTGCACATTTTCACCGCAACCCACATCTAAACTGATTTTACCATTCATTAACTGAATCTCAACTGATAAGTCGCGCTTACATCTTGATTAGATTGCCATTGTGATGTTGCATAAGTACCGCCACACAGCAACGTGCCACCCGCAGAAGTATTAAACAACCCAACATTTTGCAAAGTTACATTAGCTGTATTATCTGAACTTGACCATGATGCCGTGCATTGCAAAGTCTTAGAAGCAACAACAGAATTAGAAGTTGTTTTCCGGATCCTCGTTTCACCTTGCAAACTTGTATCTGCAACGCCAGGAGCAGTTCCAGTTCCAAGCTGCATATGGCTCACAGTTTTGGATCCGGCCAGAGCACCAAGGGTATTGCAAATATAATCCTGAAATCCTAAATTTACGACTGTATTCTTTTTGAAACCACTATCATGTACTACTTTCCCGTTTTCTGCTATTTTTATACGCAAAAACCCATGAAGCTGAATCAAATCTGAGCTTGTTTTCTCTTTTAACATAACTACCTCTCTAAATTTCTTAATCTAAATATATATTTGTCTATTCTATTGGTAGTAGCCAACGTCAATATTCGGCTTATAATCATTGCTTACTCCATATATGTCATGCATCGCATCTTCTCTGCCAGTTCCGCCATTATACTCAAATGAAGGATCTTCTGTAATCCCAATTGGCCAAAGTTTTATATTGTCTATATATATATAACTATCAGTACAATTTAAATATAGTGAAAATTGAGAATTTATAGAGAATGTTGTTGTTGTATTCATTATTTCAACGTTATCAACAAAAACTCTAACTGTGTAAGAAGAACTCAAGCCTCCCCAATGTGACCAGATTATATATATATGATGATAGCTTCCATCCATATTCGTATTGCTTGTATCGACTTGACTACCTTCAATTACAATTTCATGTGAAAATGTCCCAAGAAAATTTAGAAATTTTACATATGAATCAGTTACCTCGTTAAATTCAATTTTTAAACCGCAAAACCCAGGAGTAACAAGTCGAGCCCACAAAGATATGGCCCCATCAACTATAACATAATTTCGCAAAAATATTAATCTTGAGATGTTAACATCATCCGATTTACTAATTGCATTCCCAAACTTGCCAGATATTACATCAAGCCCTGTTGGGTATTCTAACCGTGGCAAATTAGCGGTAACATAGATATTAGATGCTGTAAGATTAGCCACACTTTCACATTTACTCCAATAAAGTGGTCGAGGTAATAAATATTTCCCAATTGCTGGGTCTATATAACAATGACTTATTTGCGTGTATAGCATCTCATCACTTAAATCTTTTGCATAAATAGAAAGATTCAATCCACCAGCATTATTAACATTTATATTATTATGACAAACTCTCATAAGTTTACCTGAATCTGGGTCACCAGAATCATTATCATCATATATGTCTACATCACTTCCACCGGTTTGATCCAACCTGCTATTATAATTATAATCTGTTCCTTCAATTAATCCATCTCCATATTCATCCGACATCGGATTCTTAGCGTCAAAATAACCAACACAATTTTCAGGATTTGTCGATGACTCCACAATCCAAGGCATTGTTTCTAAAAATTTCGTTATAATTCTTAATAAATCAGCTAACATATTACTAATCTTCTCTCGCTATAAAACCGATCCATACTGTGCCGCCGTCTAAAGTCATAAATGTTACAACTTGAATTTGATTTGCTGTGTCAAGTGGATCTGGTGCGCCAGTGTTACCCCAATTTACAGAAGCCGGCCATGTGATTGTACGAACAGTTGCATTATCATCTTTTGTGATTACCAAAGATAAACTACCTGCCACACCACTTAACGGTGGGTTGCTAAAAGATAACACACAATCATCATTAAGAGTAAAAGAATGCACATTCCCATCATCAAAATCTATACTTAATGTTGCATCAGAATTGCCATGAGCGGTTAGTTTTTCAGTATATCCTTTCAGATTAGACAAGTCAGCTTGCAAAGTGGAGATATCGCTTTCATTAATCGTAACTCTATCATGTAATGTTTCAATGTCTGAGCTTGGCTGGTCATCATCATTACCAGCAAGAAGTATTTGATTCTCTTGCAATTGATTTATATCAGCAGAGCTATTAGGATCACTGCTTGATCGTGTCGGCAGTTTTGACCATGCCATTATGTCACCTCGTCAAAATCAATTTGCATATTATCATCAATCAATTGTGGATCGAATAAATATCTAATCTGAAAACTTGTTTGGTTATTAACTTCAATAACATCTGATATATTTTGAATAGTTGACCATTCACCATCATCTATTTTGATTTGATGGTGAATTCTATCCTGATCACCTATTATTGTCAAATGTAATTCTGAAATTTGGAAATAATATACTTTACTTTGATATAATCCAGCATAACTATAAGTAACAGAATCATAATTCACGGTATCATATAATGTAATCTGACTCGTTGGAGTCCCATATGCTGATATATCTAAAATAATACTTAAAATATCACCCGATATGTTAAATGATGTAATATCGCCAGTTGCGACAGTTGGCGATATAACGCTTAAAATATTACTTTTACCACTTTCATTATAACTATCATCAAGCGAAGTTATATGAAAATAATAAACAGATGGATACTCTAATTGATATATATATGATACACAATAGCCATTTTCAATGTCAGGATCTACAACTCGTATTGGAGAAACCCCAGATTGACATTGACAATCATGCCAACTTCCGAGACTGTTAGTGAAATATATATTATAAGCTAAATGGTCTGATTCAATACTTTTTGTCCAAGTTAATTTCACTGAACCTTGAACAGGAAAATTAGCTATTGCACTAATAAGCTGTACTGAAGATGGTGGAGTAGTATCTCTTGATATAATCTCTGGATAATTCAAATATTCAGCCTGTATGCTGATTTGTTGTTTTTTTTTGTCTACTTTCCTTTCTGTTACCAAAACTGGTTCATGATATAATTTTGAAAAAGTCAAATCCGCTTGGTCATTTAGTTTCAAATAATCACATTCCATGCCTAATTTGAATTGGCATATTTTTTTAAGATCATTGAATCTATCTATGGCTGTATTTCCGATCCAAGTTGCGCCTGTGCTGTTTTTAACAATAATTGGATAATCAGCGCTGCTTAAAGTATCTTTTAATTCAAACGGAAAAGCAAAAACAGACTTGCCAAACTTAACAATAGAATCACTATCCTCTCCTACAGCAAAATTCAAAGTTCCCGCATTATCCCAAGCTATACTATAATAATTAAATATTTCATTATCTGAATAATTATGACTATATGACTTTTCAATAACATTGTCTGTACCAACAATATTGGCTAACATACCTTTCCATGCTTGCCATTGAGAAAGAAAAAGATAATTGTTGATACTATATAACACACATTGACTTATCCTACAAAGCTCTTGAACAACTGTTAAATACTTTTTATTGGTTTCCTCATCAACAGAAATACTAAGATAACAAGAATTAGAAGATTGAATATTAATCGCATCTTGGAAACCCGACCAAATTATTTTATCAGATTCAATCCCAGCATTTATCAATAAATTATAAATATGTTCAGCTGGTGTCACATCTCCCGTTTCAGCATACACACAGGTTATGTTAGCTAAATCTTGAATATAATTAGTCGCTGATACTATTATCGTTTTCTTATTATCATCAATCTTGATGTTTTTGATTTTACCAAAAAAACTATACAAATTGGTCTCATCATCAAAAATTGAAAGCTCACCATTATACCAATTTGCGTAAAATAAAGAATCTGCATCTCTGTCATCATAATTGCTTGATACAGAATTATCAAGAGTTAGATCAATTTTTTGAGCAGTTAAATTATTACTATACTTGATCCTCTCTTGCTGGATAGGATAGCTTATTACATCTGCAAGAGGTATATCTTGATCTAATATTTTAATCTGCAAGCTCATATTTTTTACCAAAAACTAATTCAACATCTTGAACACCACTTCGAGCTAACTTAAAGTGTTTTGGAGTCTGATTGATTTTATTATAAATAAGTTTGTAAATATCAAAAGCATTAGGATGAGTTAGAGGATCTAAATAAATACGACATTTGCTGCTTGCGTCTTTCCATAATTTTTTTAAATTATCAAAATCAGCATTAGATATACTTTCGAATTTAAATGCTAAATATTCTGTAGCACCTTCTCGCAATGTTTCAATAGTTCCATCAATTTTGACTACTTTCGATTCATTAGTAGATTCTATGTAACTCGATATACCCAAAATAGGCTTCCCAATAGTAAACTCGTCCCAAGATGTATTATCTCCTATATATTTAATGTCAAAACAACCGCAATTTCTGTTATCATCTGATAATAATAAAGCTGGACTATCAACTAAGTATCCCAAAATTCGGACACGAATATGAAGATCAATATCAGCCGGTATTAAAAGCCCTTCATCGATAAATAATGGATTTGCTTTTAAACAACCTGTTGATTCTGTTATGTTTATATTAGTGTCTGTATAAACGCAATATAGAATATTTAAAGAAGTATCGGCTTCGATTCCCGCCAGGTCATTGTCATGTATAATGTTATTTTTAACTACTTCATTTGAATCATTATTCAATAATCGCACACCGCGATAATTATTAACAATAGTATTATGTTCTATGATTACAGAACTGCCAGATCCATCAATTTCAATTGCATTGTTGTAATTATTTCTATAAAATTGACTATCTTTAATATCTACATTATCATCTACTGCATTTATACCAGCATCATTATCATGTATGTTACAATTCGATATTGTTAAATCATTTGTTGATAAAATAGCTACTGCATCGTTATCATCATTGATAACATCTTTTATTTCACAGTGTTCAATAGTTAAAGCTGATTCTGCTTTAATCATTTGTTTAAAATCTGAAGTTAATGGTTCAAATATAATACCTTTTATATTAGAGCTTACATCTACACTAACCCCTTGCTTGTCATATATATCAATTACTTTATGATATGGATAAGTATAACTACCAAAACGATCTCGCCATGCCAGATGTATATAAGTAGAATAATGATGAATAATGTTTAAATTACTAATATCATCATTTTCAAACAAAACAGCTGAAACTTGCTCATCACCATTTATATCAAATATAGAATAATAACCTAAAAAAGCAGAATCGGAACGCCAGCCAAACAGTATATCTGTATTGCTCAATTCTATCATCTCATAAAATGAATCAACAAATATAGAACCTGAAATAATTGTCGGCGACAAGATTTGAGTGCCATCAATTTTATATGTAGTAAACTTAATTGTATTGTCACCTTCAGCATCGTTCCAACCGATCACAATATCATTATATACATTTTGCAAAACAAGAGGGTAAAACATATAAGTATTATATATTAATACTTCAGACAAAACATCAACCCCAGATTTGTTTATAATCCTCCAGTATCCGTCTCCCCATGAATAAACTAACGCTAAATTATCATTATGTAGAGTAGCTATGTCCATTCTGTAATAGTCACGACCAGTAGCATCCATCGAAGCTAAAACCTGAACACCAGCGACCGAATAAATACACACATATGCCCTGAATGTCGTCGTGTCGTGCCAGGAAATAGCAACATCGTCATTAGCAAATACATCAATTTGTAAAGTATAGTCCATGCCAGTTGCTATAGGATGTACCTGAGTAGGCGCTAAAACCTGATTGCCAGATTGGTCCCAAATTGTCATATATATTCCCGTTTGGGGACTTCCATCAACATATACAAAAACAATATTACCATTATTTAATTGCTGACAAAAAGAACGAACAGCATAACTAAAGATTAAAGTTTCACTTAAAATTGTAGTATTATTGCTATCAATAATCTTATAATTTAAATCTCCACTGTTCGTATAACAAAAAACGATATTACCATTCGCCAGCTTGCAAGTGTTAGGTGATGTTGAGTAATCCACAAATAATGTTTTATTTAATATATCTTGTGGATTAGAATAATCACCGCCCTCTTTCATTACAAATGTTGGCGATTCCCCTTCGGCAGCATACAAACCAGCAAAATTATCTATCAACCTAAACCCAAAAACCTCATAAGTCTCTGAGTCTAACACAATGACATTTTGATGTGTAGCATCTACTAACTCTTTTGCTCTTTTGATAGTTAAAACTGGATTTTCGATAGTTCCGTCATTATCGTCATCTCCATCAAATTTAACGAAAATAGAATTGCTGTTACTTGGAGTAAAAGATAGAGGTCTTAAAGAAAGATAAGGAGTTTCCGATGTTTCTGCATAAATACCTTGAAGGAAATCATAAGTGCAACTTGATATATTTTCAGCATATAATTCGCTATCTAAAACTATGACTTTAGTTTTCAATGATGTAGTCGCATTGATAGCATCAACTATTGAACCGACAGGATCGGCCTTGGTCCCAACTCCTGAACCTCCTGTTTGCACATATATTGTGTTTTCGTCATCATCTGTATAATTTTTTTCTTCTAATTGAACAGAAGCCTGACTTCCTATTTCATTTAAAGCAAATTGAAATTTATTATTTTGCTCGTTATACTCAAATTTAATTACATTATCATTGTAATATTCATTCATATTCTTTCACTAAAATAGTTTTGTGCATTAAACATAGTAGCCCTATTTTCTCTCACTTGATCTACTAAATCCAGCAAACCCTCAGCATCTATTACAGAACCTTCAACATTTATAGTAATATTACCAAATCGACCATCAAGTGGCACAATAGCCTCACTTTTACCACCCTCGCCCGCTACAATATGAGTTCCATATCGACTTCCAGGAATTATCCCACCTTCCGCCAATTCTGGAACTGGAAGCGTTTTCACGGTTGGAGTAGGTGGAGCAGGTGGACTTTGATTTGCAATTTGTCTTATTTGTAATGCCCCGGCTCCGATAACAGCAGCAGAAGCAACAGGGCCAAAAATACCAAGCTGTGATAATACTTTAGTAACAGCTAAAGCCGTATTTACAATAGCTTGGCTAATAGCTAATCCCTGCCCAATTCTGAACAATTTTGCATTTTCTTGACTCATGTAAACATTAGCAAAATTCCCAAGTTCCATAATCCCACTAGCGTATTTGCTATTTAATCTTAATTTAGTCTGTAATACTTCTTTAAAATGATTTGCTGCTTCCAATTCCGTTTGATTTTCTTTAATTAATTTTAAATCCAATAATGTATAATTAAAATCATGATATTTCTGAAGCAATAATTTGCGTTGATCGAATATTGCTTTTTCATCTGCTAAAATTTTATCTTTACGGGTTTTTTCCTTAGCTGCTCTATCTGATTGCCTTGCTGCTTCGAGTGCATCTTCATCAACTCTCATTTGTGCAAGTTGAGCTTGGAATTCAGTTGTGGCATTCACCTTTTCATCAAGATTTTCTTGATAAATTATTGCTTCATCCGTTACAGCTTCCGCCATTCTCATAATTGTATCAGCTTGACTTTCTTGCAATACTATCAATTTTTCACTCAAGGTTATTTGAGCTTTTTTTAAATTCTCATAATCTTTAAATCTTGAATCTGCTTGAGCTTCAGCAAGTTTCATCCAACCTGCCCCATATTCATCTTGTAGTTGTTTCATTAAATTCTTGCTAGCACTAAGGGTGTCATTATATACTAGTTGAGTCGCCTTCACCTTATCATCGTGATCTCCGAATTTAATAGAAACCAAATCCAAGGTATTGATCATAAAGCTATAACCTTTCAAAATTGCAGATATAGCTTTGCCAATTGATTCTAAACCAGTTGACAATGCTCCGCTGCCTTTCGCGCTCACAAGTAAAGTATCAGTCAACAAACGCAAGGACGAAACAAACTCTTTGCCAACATCTTCAGCCAAATCCCCAATAACATTTTTCAATTGTGTCAAATTACCAGTCGGTGTCTCTGTCATTGCCCTTGCAACACCGCCAAACTGGGTCTCCAATTCACCAAGTATCACTTTTTGAGCTGAAGCAATATCATTAACTTTCACAAAAGACCTGATTTGTTGTTCTTGCGAATCACTCAACTGAACGCCAACTCGCCGTAAAGCCGTAATGCCTAAAATCGGATCATTTAACGCCTTTCCAAGCTGAATGGCTGATTGTTTCAAATCTTGCTTGAGAGCAACACTCATATTGAGCATCGTTTCCGTGGCTTGAGGGAAAACATCTTTTCCTATTTTCGTAAAAGTTAATAATAAATTTTGTCCGGAAAGTATAGTTTCATCTCCAAATGTCGTCACATCCTGTAACCCACTGGCCATATTTTTGATTTCTTCCGCAGACAAACCGGCTGCTTGTCTAGTACTTTTCAATACAGCATCGAGTTTTTTCTCAACTGCAATTTGCTCATTAGTGACATTTGTCAATTTTGAAAAACCATACACGATACCAGACAAAGCCAGACCACTTGCCACCATAGATGATTTTATAGACATAAAAGATTTTTGAGTGTTTTGTGCAAACCCTTTTGTCTTATCTTGGGACTGCTTTAATTTAGCTAAATATTGCCCATTCAGCAATTCCAGTTCAGCAGCTATTTTACTTTTTTGACTCATGTTTCTCCAAAATTGTATTAAACAAGTTTACATATTGTTCACAATCTTCAATCTGCTCATCCGCATCCCCAATTATAATATTTTTATAATAAGGAATCTTTAACGGGTCTATCCCATGTAAAGATATATTTAACATGTCTCTACTATCTCTATCTTTGCAATATTGATCAAACAAAACTAAAGCCTCACTCATGCTAAGAAACTGTAATTCTTTTGCAGACATACAAAAATATCTTTTAAGTACATAATAAAAATAATCGAAGTATTTACAAACTTCGATAAACCATTCTGCATATGTCAATTGTCTTGGTGATCCACTTCGTTTTTTTGTTTCCTACCCTCACTTACACCATAAAGTAGCTGCAATAACTCATCAAAAGAATTTCTTACATCATTAAAATCTACAACTTTTCCAAAAACATATTTAAACACAAACGGTTTTAAGCCTAGCCGATTTGGCTTAAGCATCGTCCACGTTACATCAAGACCAAACTGAAGCGTTTTTTCTTCCGGCCAATCATTCATCATATCACGGTCTTTATACTTTTTCAATAATTTATAAATACCATCGAATGTAACTTTGAGATGACGCTCTTTTCCATTAAGTTTTATAGTATTCATGCTGCTATTGTTCTACGGAAACATCCGACAGCATCCTTTGCCGAGTCATATAACGCTTGAATTGTGATCGACCATTCCGACCATCCTTTTGCCGTAAAGCTGATCGGCATTCCAGCACCCTTGCATTTATAAAGCTCAATATATGTAATTGTGCCGTCAGCCGACTTCTGGCCAGCGATAAGACATCCAACTTCAGAAAATTCTGACCCAGTTTGCCCAAAACTCAACTCTATAGAACTAGTGTTGGGTTTTCTAACATAAAACTCCGCTGTATCACCAGTCGTAAATGCCGGAGTCCCAATAGCTTCAAAAGTTAAACCCAAATCAGCTTCGACATGATCACCTGCAGAAACATCTATATCAGCTATTTTGAGAGTGTCATCTTCATAAACAACATCAGTTCCATGTTTAAAATCAACATCACTCAAACAATATAATTCGGCAACCTGTGCGCCTGTGGCTTTAATAATGTATTTGCCTTCTTTAAGATCACCATGATCACCTGATGTGACAGTAACATCTTCAATGCCATTACTAGCATTAATTATGCTTGTACCATTCTTATTAGCTAAAGCATCAATAGCTCCTGTGCTCTCGGCTGCATTCTCAGTCAAACTCCCGCCCAACAGAAGTTGCATCGTGCCAGGCTCGTATTCTTTACCAGACAAACTTATATTTGAACTTATACTTTTAATTTCTGTATCAAAAGGATATTGCTGTGATCCACCTTCTAAATTTTCAAACTCAGCCGAAAAATCAATATTACATTCTCCCAAAACTCGAACATACGCAATCGGAACGCCAGTTGTTCTGTTATAAAAACATACACTATGAGCGCCGAATTGCCCTTTCGGATTTGACAAAGCCATTCCGTTATCCTCCTAAGTTAAAATATTATATGCATCCCATTGGATAGTCATATAATTGATTATTATTCTAAATGATATATCTGCTATGATAGTATTCTGATGTTCTACTTGCAAATCAGCAGCGACTGGCTCAGTCATGAAAGCATAGCCACCCCATGAAAAATCTACACCACAGGCTTTATACACATCACCCAAAATTTGCCTTGCCTCATCATGACTTGTGCTAATTATCCCGATTTCAACAAACAATCTATGTAAATGCTCAATATCATTTACATTCTCTATCGATTCATCAGAATCTCTAATAATAAGACAAGGAAAATTAAATGAACTGGACGGGTATTCTCTCCACACAAAAACCTTGCTTCCCGCATTGGTCTCATAATCATTATCTGTTAATATAGTCTCCATTCTTGATACTACATTCGATACTATAGATTCTCTAACAGTTAACATTATTCCTCACTTAACATTAAAGTCATCAAGCCATATCCATCATGCTCCATTTTGCGTATGCGATATGTAGTACCACCTAACGTGCCATCATCAATCCACATTGTTGCATCATAATCAATGTCTGGCACATCTGCTAATTTAACTACAGCTTGAGGTGGAGCAGTCGTGACTTCGCCAGTCTGCACATTCACAAATTCATCTGCTTTATCGAATATTGCTTGAATTGTAGATGAAACCCCAACACGAGGCTTATAAACAACATCGACAGCAAAATCATCAATGAAAAAATCGTTGTCACTTTCTATTTGTTCAAGTAAAGTCATATTAAGCAGTAATGTTTGTTAAAAGATAACCAGCCCCGGCAAAAACGAAACATTCATCAACATTATTCCGGACTCTATATATTTCACTCCGTGTCTGTTCTTCCCTATACTGCTCAACAACCAAATTTTCGGGACTATCCTCTTCCCATAAAAAAGTCCTACCTAAACATGGTTCTCTTAAGTCTCTTGCACCTGAAGCACCTTTAAACAAAAGACAATATTCATCATCCCATAAATCAGCAATAGAAAAAGTTTTCCCCTTCTTGGCTGAATCATACACAGCACCACCAACAAGGATTTCATCTAACCCAAAATACTGTGCTAAAACACGTTTTTGCATTTCCAACCCACCAAGTTCAATTGGATTTGTGTATTGCAAAGCACTTGTTATTTCTGAAGTTATCAACAAATTTTCAAGCACTTTTAGACTAATTGCCATCTTATTTGGCATCAACCCCGAAGCTGCCCTCATGGCCTGTTTTGCTGTAGTTACATCAGCCCTAGGGGTACAAGTAGCAGAGGTGCTCCACTCTGTTGAAACCGCTGAATTCGTCAAATTACTCGTATTGAATACCATGTCAGAGACTCTTTTTTCTTGTCCTCTTAAAATTATGTCGGTAGCCCTTTTTACTGCCACTTCCTCCGCATCGAAAAACCGATTATATAACTTTTCTTCTACTTCGTCAACTGGCTCCTCCCATCCGTACTCTTTACAAGCATAAGTTCCAGTCTCGAATTCATAATCACTCCGATTATAATTACCACGCGCGGCACGTGATGTGTCTGGCATTTTCAATAAAGCCTCAATCGGTATGACTGGATAATCGGCCGATTGTTCAGGAACGTCAAATAACGGCAATATTGATAAACCTATAAATCCACGTCTGGATGATTCAAGCATATATTCATATGCTATCATTCCTAAATCCGGACGTTGTATATCTGTTCCACTAGTTGGTCTAGGCATTTTTCACACTCCTTTTAACTCGTTAAAATTTGGCTTTGATATTCTAACCACACGCCATAAATATATACAGCATCACCATCATTTGTGCCACCTACAGAAAGCACTACAGATAAAGAGCCAGGCGCTGCAAGAACACCATCTGCCCCACATGTAAAAACTAATTCGCTAGCGGCTTCGGTAATCGATTGCGCAGCAGTATCTTGAATATCAGCATTAGCAGTGTCACCAACTGCACACGGATAGACCTCACAATCCAATGTTAAAGTATCTAAATCCGCAGATTTACCAGCCAACACATGAACTGTTATATCCGCTGAGTCATCAAGCTCTTGAGGAACTGCAACCGAAAAACCTAAACTTTCCCCAGCGGAACAATCGACTGGTATGTTGATAACAATTTCAGCATCAGATAATTGAGCATAGCCTGCAACAGTAGTTGCTTGCTTAGTCAACGCTGTACCATCCTCCTGTGTTATAGCTCCTAGCGGTATGGGGATTGTCTGTTGTGCACTAAGAATATGTTGATATATCTCTTGTGTAGCCCCCTCAACAGTTGTTTCTGTTGTATGATCACCAGCATCAGCGATAGAAACCGTACCAGCAGTAGTTGACAATACAGAAAAATCAACAATCTCTACAATATCATCAGCAGCCGCTTCAAGCGCAACTCCTATCGCTGAACCAGCAGACGTATCTTTGACTTTGCCATCAGCAGCACCATAAACAACCGCACCAACAGCGATCTCATCTTCGGCTATGACCTCAAATGTACCAGAAGAATTTCGTATTCTAACTGAAACTATATCTCCATCGGATGCCGCAAATTCCGTAATCCCGATGTGTTGTTCACCAGATCCAGCTAATTCAACTTGTGGCGGTGTAGTAGTCGAAGCAGCAGTAGCTTTAACTCGTGCATGTGCTGTCAACGCTCCATTCGCTGTAAAAGTTCTTGACCCTAAATTATAGCTCATTTTTTACCTCTCTTGTTTCTTTCTTTTAGGAAATTTTCATATTCAGCCGGATACAATTCTGCAATTTCCTTAATAGCAACAGCCTTGCTACATTTATGCTCAAAGCAATAATCAGAAACTAAAATCAAAAAAGATTTTGGTTCTGATTTATCATCTTGTGGTTCCGTCTGAGCAACTGGATCAATAGCGTCTGAATCGATAGCTTTCAATTTGCCATCCCGAATCGCTTTTTCAGCTTGATTAAACTTTATCGCAGCGTCACCGGCCGAAATTTCACCATCAAACATAAACTTTTCTTTCAATTCAGAATGACCAAAATCTTCTTGTTGATATATGCTCTTTATCCTTTCTCGTTCTTGAACAATCCCGTCTGATTTAACTTGCTCAAACAATGCTTGTTGCTCATCCATAGCCTTTTGATATCCCTCTTTCATTATCGCTTCGTAAATGTCTGGATATTTGCTTGCTATATCATTTAATGTTATCATCTCTATCTCCTTTAAGTTTTTTCCTGCATCAACACCGGACGCATAGTCATTAATCTTAGCATTACTAATACCAGTATTCGCAAAAATTAATGATAATTTATTATCACTAATATATTCTATAAGCTGTTCATATGTAGATACACCGTCCACAAGACCAGCATCAATAGCTTGTTTGCCAATAAACATTTTCCCATCAGCCATGTCATCTATAACTGTATCAACCGACACCCCCCGATGTTTAGCAACATCATCAACAAATATTGAATATAAATAATCAACACTTGCTTGAAGATATTCTTCCCCCTCTTCGGATAACGGCTTATTGCTTGACGCAATTCTTTTATATTTTCCTGCCACAATTTCAGTAATAAAAACTCCATCCTTTTCATCCATTTTTGAATAATCAGCATGAGTCGTAACGACTCCGATAGAACCGACTTCTACTGTATCACTAGAAATATATATTTTATCAGTTGCGGAAGCAATCCAATACGCCCCAGAAGCTATCATGCCATCACTAAAAGCATAAACAGGCTTAATACCTCGTGCGCCATAAACCGCTTGAGCTAATTCTTGTGTGCCGTCCACCGCACCACCAGGCGAATCAATATATAATAATATAGCATCCACTTCGTCATCATTCAGCGCATCAATAAAAATATTTTTAATCTGACTCGTAGAACTTGTGCCAAACATTAAAAAATCAATTATACTTGTACGTTTTGTCAATACACCCGCGATATTGATTATAGCTATACCATTTGTAACATTATAATCATATTGTTTAACAGAAAAATTACTTACCTTTTCTTTAATGCTTTCAAAATCAATTTTAGGGCCTGCCATGTGTGTATCATAAATCTTTCGCATTTCAAACAATTTATTTTGAACAATAGCCCAGTTTGACGTATTGATATCAATCAATTTCATTTTTCATTTCTTCCTCATTGGAATTTAATGTAATATCATAATTGCCTTTCAACTCTTCTGCCATTAAATCTTCTTTGATTAACTGTTTGTGTATCTTTTCATAATCAAGACCATTCATTTGCGCTGCTTCATGCGCCCTGGTGGACAATCTGTAATGTATTCGCTCACCAGCGGCCTTAACTTCTTTGAGGGGATCTATTTGCCCCTGTGAAGGGCCTACCCATATGGCTCCGTGATACGCTTGCCGAATGGACGGATCAGAAAAATAACCTGGAGCAGTTATTCTATCTCTCGATACTGCTTCATACATCCAGATTTGATATATTTCTTGACATAAATTATCAGCAAGCCATTTTCGCCTTGCCAAAAAAAACTTCCATGCCTCCAACAATGCAGCCCTCGCGGCCGAATAACTCGCCGTGAAATGTTTAATTAAAATTTCAAAAGGCAATTCTAAGGCTACACCAATTTGACGCACAATCGCTTGAAAAAATAAATCAAAAACACTGTTAGGACGACCAGGATTAGCAATCTGCACATCCTCACCAGGCGCAAGGCCAAGGATAGCCCCAGTTGCTAATTTGAAATCATCATCCGAAATTTTACCACCAGTTTCTGAAACTGGCTCCATTGGGGCCAACAAATCTCCAGTTTCAGATTTGATAAATACAGTAAACGCACTAGCGATAACCGCTGCCTCGATCTCAGCATCAGTATAACGACCTAGCTGCTTCAGAAGCTCCATGACGGGTGACAAATAAGGCACACCCCTAGTTTGGCCTGCTCTTAAAACTTTATATAAATGAATGACATTTCTCAAACCAGAATTTTTACCAAACGCCGGCACGATAGACCATGTTGCATTCTTCAACTTATATTTATTTCCAGGATGCTTATCTAAAATATGGTATTCAAGAGGCGCACCATATTTATTTTTCTTTATGCCTCCAGCTAATTCTTCATTATCTGGTTCATAATCTTTATTACACACTCTATCAGCTTCAATGATTTGAACTCTCAATGAATATGGTTGATCTTTTCGACTTATGCGCGGCAAAAGAAGAAAAGCATCACCATTCTCGAATGTTTGTCTAAATGCTAATTCTTGTATCGCTGAAAAATTCATTGTCCGTGAAACATCACAATCTTTTGATTCAGCCCATAGCCTCCATTCCCTTTCTGTTTTAGACTCCCAAGCATCGGCTCCCTCTGAAGTCAAACCAAGCACATCTCGATCAATTCGTGACTGTAGTCTTAATCCAGTCCCAACAACATTAGTAACATTTGTATTTATAGCACCACAAGCAAGCGAATTATTTCTAATTAAATCTCTGCTTCTCCATCTCAATTGAGATAAATTAGTTAAAATATCAGAATCAGCACTACCTCTTGCAGGATCCCATGATAAAGTTTGTCGTCTCGTTTTAGATGCGCCGATATAACTATCAGCATAAGACATTATCGCACGCGCCTGCATTCTCTTTTTCGCATGAATAGGCGAGATATATCTCACAGCCCTATCGATCAAATTTACTTTAATTTCTTTTCTTTTCATCCAATTATTGTGATGCCTTTGATCTGTATACCACCACGTCCAAGCCTGAGAACTTTCTTTTCCCAATAGTCAATATTTTCTCGAATCATCCTAGCATCAGCCCGTGTAAGTTTCCGACCAGCGATTGAATATTCTTGACTATTTGCAACAGCGTCATCCGCTTCTAACCACAATGTTAATTTTGCTTGCGCTTGTGCTAAAGTTATTGACATAATCTCAACCAATTAAATTTATTTAATTCATATAACATGAAAATAGGAAATTAGTCAATAATAATTTGTAACTAATTCCCTCTCGAAATCACACGCCTTCCGCTAGTTGTTCTCGACTTAACGTTCCCCACACCCTTATCTACAAGTTTATTTAAATATTCCCTATTTTTACATATTATTCTTAAAGCTGCAAGAGAATAAACTTCTAGATCAAATGCTTCGTTTCTCGCTCTTGTCTTAACCCACTCGTAATGTGTAATAAAACCAGCCTTATATTTTGGCACTTTCTTCTCAGATGTTAATTGTTTAAAAAATTCCTCATCAAATCTATCAGGATAATGAATATAGCCCACTCCAGTCTCCTGTAATTTTAATCTTGAAGCAATTATTTCTTTAGCTGCATACACACCAACAGTGTAAAGCCTTATATTCCCTTTATTCGTTTTGGTTGGCCTAGATACAATTGGCACATTGCTTAAATTTGAACCTTTAATGCCAAAAACATTTCTTATTTGTCTTGGTAATACAAATCTATAAACTTCATCAGTATAATGACCACCTGTGTCAATTACTGAACACGAAATCCCCATGCTTGCACCAGATTCATGCTCATATGTGTCTTGCAAAATAGCGTCTAACTCATTCCAAATCTCTAATTGAGATAAATCTCCATAAATTATTCTATGATCCAAATCCCAGCTTTCTTCATCTCTACCCCATGCCTTGATGAGTATTTCTATTCTATCATCTTGAGTATCGACAGCAGCAGTTAAAATCACAGCTTTAGAAGGTATTATCATATCATAGGCTTCACGTCTCATGTATATATCATTAAAATCAACCTTTTCACCTTGCTCCTCCCATAATTCGCCTAGCTTTGTATTTAAAAACACCTTAAGCGTCTCTGGGTCTTTATGCATTTTCAACCAATCCTGCACAACCGCAGACCAAGTTCTAAAAAGACTATATAATTGAGATATATGCCACCCCGCCGTACCGCTAAAATCTTCAGTTGCTATATAATGTCCTTCATTCAATATTGCATATTTATGCTTTTCTAATATAGACCGAGAGCAATTCTCGCATTCATATATCGCTGAAGATGCATTATTATTTAACCATCTCACGCCGGCCCAAACCAATCTTTGATAATGATTACAAAAAGGACATGGCACAAAATAATATCTTTGATCAGACTGCTTGAAAGCAAATTCGATAGGACTAATGCCTTTAACGGTTGGAGAACTTGCTTCAATAAGCTTAAAATTCCAAAAATTATCACCTCTCGCCTTCGCCAAAGCACCAGGATCACCCTCAATCCCAGCCGAAGGAGGGAATCCGTCTTTATCATCTAAAATAACAAGTTCTTTCGATACCATCCTCATCCCCGATGGCGAATTACTACCAATAAATGATATATCCCCACCGAAAAAGTTTTTTTCTAATATTGTATTGTCACTATCTCGTTGACGTGCAGGTGGCATTTTGTCAAAAATCGAAGGAGTCGCTTCAACTGACTTAGTGAATTGCTTTTTACTAAATTTCTCAGCAAGCGAACCAGTAGGCAACATGTATAAAATTTGGCAAGGATCTATATCAATTCTTTTAAAAATTATATTTATCAATGCTTCAGTTATACCTATCCTGGCAGATTTCATTATAACCATATGCCGAATAGTGTAATCATCAGCAGCATCCATTATTTCCCTAAGATAAGGCGCTCTAGAGGTTTTCCACAAGCCTGGCTCTGCACTTTGCCCCTTGGGGATATATCTGAAAAGATCAGACCACTGGCTGGTTTTAAGATTGGGAGGAGGAATAAAAGTTTTACAAAAATTATTTACTACTTCTTGCATTTTTCTTTTTATTTAACCTTGGGGGATTTTCACCTATGCTACGCAAACATTCTCCAATCTCATCAACTAAAATTTCATGTATTCGCTCTGGTGCATCTTCCTGCGAAAGTTGCAAAGCAAGTTTGTCTGGCAAATTACGAAAACGTGTTCTAACATAAATAGCTATATCAACCCAGGCCTTAACAACATCTCGCAAATTAACCAATTCCCCGTCAAGTTGCTTAATATGTAATTCTTTTTCATCTGCTTGAGATTTTAAAAGTCTTGTTCTCTCAAGCTCTAAATCAGTAACATTATTCTTAGCGTCAAGCTCTCTTATCCAATTTATCACTTTTGCTGTATCGTATTTATTTTCTTTACCCTTACCCTTTTTGATTTCATATGGCAAGCCTTCGTTTTGCCAAATTGACAAAGCACGTTGCGACTTGCCAAGGATTTCAGACAACTCTCTTTTGTTTACTATTTTACCCATTTTACCATAGTAAGGTGTAACACATTTTGTGATTTTGTATAACTAAATTTTGCGCTCAATGTTACC
>AZIF01000884.1_pt1 | contig 19583 bp, 19 predicted proteins | sample 359031 | NCBI WGS metagenome assembly AZIF01 (sample SAMN02429710, study PRJNA222658) | marine sediment metagenome | biome: Sediment sample; isolation source: sample MGS-PRI from oil contaminated site at the harbour of Priolo Gargallo... | place: Italy: Priolo | collected 2011-03-08 | depth 6 m m
AAGAAGTAACCCTTCAGGATGGATATCATTACATTGACGAATCGAAAAAATTAGATTTATTGATTTCTTTAGCGGGGGGAGAACCATTTTTATGTTTTGAAAAATTGAAATTATTAATTAAATATGCTCATCAGAAAAAACTCACCAATTGTGTGGTGACCAATGCATATTGGGCAACCTCAGAACAGGAAAGCTACCGTATACTCAAAGAATTGCAGCAGTGTGGATTAACCATGATGAAAATAAGTCTCGACGATTTTCATCAGGAATTCATCCCCTTAGAAAATGTAGTGCATGCCATCAATGCTGGGTTACGGGTGGGAATTCAGGTACAACTTCAGAATACTAAAACAAGTGCCCATCATGGCATGAATTACTATGCCTTCATGCTTGCAGCGTTTCACAATATAGATTTTTCACAATTGAATGCAAATGAAGATACTCGATTACCTGTTGGAAGGGCAAAGGAGACATATCCTTCCAGTGATTTTCTCCCCTTTAATTCACTGACCACAGAATTCAATCGGTGTTTTAAAGAACTCCTAGTTGATATTTCAGGAAATCTCTATCCCTGCTGTAATCCCCTGATGGCACCCATTGGGAATCTCAAAGTCAATTCAATGCACGAAATATTACAAAGAATTGAAAATAATCGATACTACACCATGATTAAAGATCATGGATTCCTGTATTTTGCCCATATTCTGGAAAGAGAAAAAAAAGTCAGGCTTTCAGGAATGAAATTTGTTAATGAATGTCATCTATGCACCTACTTATTTTCCAGGCCTGAAATTCGATCCCTCATGAGCACTCTGGAAACTGACATTGATAGCTGTTATTACCCCATAAAATAGTAACACCTGAAGGTGGGTTCTTCCTAAGAATGCTCTTCATCTTTTAATAACTTAGTGTATATCTCATTCATTTGCTCATATTTTTTTAATTAAATTAGACATTCTTGAATTGATAGAAAGATTTTTAAATCATATATGAAAAGTAATTCGATGAATAATTACAAAAATACAACCTCCGTGTTTTCAACTAAGATTACTCTGATTTTTCCCCCTCTGTGGCATTATTATTTTCCACCCCTTTCGACTCCGCTTCTGACGGCACTCCTGAGAAATAAAGGATTTACCGTAGATCAGTATGATTTGAATATTGAATTGTTGAAAGAATATGATTACAGCAGCCTTTCTCTTAATGAAGATATTATTGACGCATATCGATCTCAAAATAACAATGAATCTTCTCCCGATACACTGTTCAGTCGGTACCTGGAAAGGTTTATTGATAGGATCTGTGAGACACCTCCAGATATTGTGGGTATCACTTTCTTCAGAGAAACGGTATTGAGTGGATTACTTCTCGCACAGGGAATAAAAGAACGAACCCCTGAAACCTTCATCATTGGTGGTGGGCAGTATTTCAATATTGTTCGAACTGATGTTCAGTACATATTACAGCAGATCCCCTGGCTGGATGTGGTGGTAACGGGGGAAGGAGATGTGGTCCTTCCTGAAATTGCTGAAAAATATGATCGGCAGCCACAGAATGAATCCCTGGATTCTTTTATTGCCACCCTTAAAGGAACCCCTAATGTGTATTCTGCCACATTCGCTCCCTCTCATATCGATAAGGATTACCTATTGAAAAATTTAGACCCGCTTCCTGTCCCTGATTTCCATGGATTACCTCTTGACCTCTATGTGACATCGGTCCTTCCAGTGAGCTGGTCGCGAGGATGTCCCATGAGCTGCACATTCTGTGATTATCATTACAATACCTTCGGTACCAGAGAAGCAGAACACCACTTGAAATTCAGAATGCGATCACCGGACAAGTGCATATCTGATTTAACTCATCTCATTTCAGAGTATAATATGCGGGGATTTTTTATCTGTGATAACCTGATAAATGGCAATTTCACCCATCTGGAACAGATCTGCCAGAACATAATTGATGAAGATCTGGGAATAACCTGGGTTGCCCTGGCCCGTATTTTCCCGCCTACAGCGCATACAAAAACACTCTATGACCTCATGGGGGAGGCAGGATGTCGATTATTAATTTATGGGATTGAATCTGCATGCCAGCGTACATTGGATAGAATGAACAAGAAAATAAAAAAGGAATGGATTAAAAAGAATCTCATATGGTGTAAGGAAGCTGGAATCAATGCGAATTCACAATGGATTATCGGATTTCCCAAAGAAACATATGAAGATCTACGAGAAACAATCGATTTCATCCTCACTAATAAGGAAATCGTGGGTGATGTAAGCATCAATCCATTTTCATTGGAAACAGGCAGCCTCATCTCCTTAGTTCCCGATCAATATGACATAACAGTGGGAGATGTTCAGACATTCCCCTCTGAGAGTAGATTGAAAACTGGAAGTCTCGTCTTTAAAAATACAGGAGGAATTCCGCGGAACCATGCCTCATCTATGAAATCATGGCTGGGAGTTTATTTTTATAACACAGGAGTTCTCTCTTCAGCCTCACTCTATCTTCATGCTATGCGTGATTTCATCAAAGACGAAATGAAAGAACCTTTGAACCTGGAAAAAATGCTGGAAAAGAAAAAAGATGTGCTGTTAATGAAAATCCTCAAGGATTCTGAATCTGTAAAATCTTCTTTTAAAGCAGTTTTCCCCGAAAAAGATCTCCAGACACTTTTTCAATCATAACTAATTTTTTTTCTTGCATGGGGCCTATTTCATCCCAGGATAACCAGCATGACTCCAATACAGGATAAACATGTTCCTCCAAGAATTTTGAGTGTTAATTTTTCTCCCAGAAAAGCAGAGGCAACAAATACCGAAATCACCGGATACACAGAGGTAATGGGGGCTACCCGTGTGGAACCCACCAGTCGGATGGCTTCCACAAAGGCGTAATTGCTGATCATCAGCAATAAAGCTCCTCCTATCCCTATCCACAGGAGGGAATTCTTATTGACGGTGAATTTTGTCCTGCTCACAATAGCCGATAAGAACAGGGCCGAAATGAGGAATCTGAACCCCGCCACAAATTCTGATGGAAAATATATAGTTATCTGATCCAGGACTACAATACTTACAGACCATAAAATGGCAGCCGATAGTGCAATGAGAATTCCCCGCTTATAATGAGCAGGATCTATATCGTCCTGAACCTTCTTTCGCTCTTCAGAGATCAGGCGTATGGCAATCACGATGAGGATAGTGCCAATAATGATGAATCCACTCACATGCTTTTCGAAAAAAATAAATGCCCACACCGTCACGAAGAGAGGATAGGTGGAACTGATTGGAACTGTCCTCGACACTCCAATTTCTTTTAATGCGGTCAAAAGCAAATAATCTCCAAAGACAAGAGCAAAAAAAGCTGAAAATACTAACCAGAATAAAAGAGAATATTCTAATGCCTGTAAACAGGATATGAGATTACCCTTTACACTCAGTACAAAAATGAATCCCAGTGACGCCAGTCCGATGCGCATTAAATTCCCCGACCATACGTCTGTGGTCTCCAATCCTTTCTTATATACCGAGGATCCCGCTGCCCAGCAGACAGCAGCGACAATTGCCAGTAATTCTCCCTTAAATTCGATGGATGTAGCTACTAGTGAGTGCAATGCTGAAGACAGCAACCCGGATAATACGGGGAGATAAAGGATAGAATCGAGCATCACTTCACTGTACCAGAGAGGTATTTAAATGTTATCATATGAAAGCAAAATATGTTAAATAATTGAATTATTCTTTTAATTTATTAATTTTTTTATGAAAAAAATTTCAATTTAATCATCTTACTAGAAACCCTAAAAAAGGATGCTCCTGTGAACTGGCTTCAATTCTTGCGTATGAGATATTCTGCTATGCCATATCCCTCCTTACCTTCACAGGTAAACCGAGCAAGATTCTCATGCAAAATAGAGAGCCTTCCCTGTCGCTCATAGGGTATATGTACGGTATTCAACACCTCTCCCTCTATAATATATGAATTGCCCTGTACATCCTCAATATCATAATGAAATGATGTCTGCTGTCCATTATCTGAGATAGTAGTTTCACAGATGGAATCTACCGGGATATTTTCCCCATGATGAAAAATGAATCCCACATCAATATGGGTCGTTCCCAGGTCCATGGTGGCTATATTAATGGCAAAATCTCTATCAAAATGTGCAGTAACATAAATCCATTTCCGGGGTGCATTCCAATCCCGTTCCCCCCAGCTATGATCCCGTTCACTGAATCCGCTGACCTGATAGACCTGTGAATCAATGGTAATATTACCTTTCATTATCCCGATTTGTTCGTAATGATCCTCGCAGACCACCCGACCGCGCTGCAGTTCTTCACTGGTCACGCAGTCCACATAAGAAAATTCTGCACTGAGGGGTGCATAGGTGAGATCTACAGTCACATCTACGGGGGTATGAGATGTTGACTTCATCTTCTGCATACTGCCAGAAAATCGTATCTTCCATTCTGGAATAAATTCCAGGGCACCCATGGATATGAGGTCAGGTACTGCTGTTATGGCTTTGTGATGATGAAATGCCAGTATGTCTCCTCTGTAGAATAAAAACAAATACCCCGTGCTTTCAGTTACGTTGGGTTTATAGCCAATGCGGGTGAATCCACCTATATCCTCATGTGGATCGTAAAAATTGAAGTAGTAACTCTCATTCCATTCTGGAAGCTCATCTGGTGTATGTCGTAATTGTTCCATAGTATCACATCACATAGACCTTCCCTGCAGTCCCATCCACTACTACATTATCCCCATCATGGAGGAACTGCATAGCGTGTTTTACACCTGTTACAGCAGGAATTCCATATTCTCTGGAAACCACTGCTCCATGGGAGAGAACACCTCCAGTCTCGGTGATCAATCCCTTAATTTTCAAAAAAACAGGGGTCCAGCCGGGGTCAGTACTGGTAGCAACCAGGATTTCACCCTGCTCAATAGTGTGTAGTTCATGAATCGTCTTGATTATCTTAACAGTACCCTCAACAGTTCCCGGACTTGAAGGTACTCCTGTACATTCCTTTTCATAAGAAAAATGTTCATCAAATTCTCTATTCCCCTGTAAAAACTTTGGCGGAAGCGAAAATTCAAAGGTATGAAATTCATTCTTTCGGTTCTCTATTACCTGATAATCGATTTTTCCTGTGGTCAGTGCATCAAAGACCTCCTCTTTAAAGAGAAAGAACACATCGTCTCTCTCCTTTAAGATAGTTCTTTTTCTCAATCTTCTTCCTATTTCCAGAAATAATTTTCTGAATCTATAATCCTGATGATCGAGAAAAAAGCGTTGATTCTCCCGAAAGGCAATATATTTCTGAGCATAGCCAAGAATGAGCTTGAAAATATGCTTCTTGATGAATCCATATCTTTGTTTTCCTATTGTTTCCATCACTTCTCTGGTAAGGGTTTCCCGTTCCTCTCTTTTCTGTACCTCCAGTGCAGTGACATCTCTCTGTGTATCCATGAGTGACTGTACCATGTTCTCTACAATCTCTGGCTGTTCTGCCCAGGTAGGAAAGATCACATCCCGGGAATAGGAACGATGTCCATATTCATCTAAAAATCTTTGTAACTCAGTCTGGAATCGGGGTTCATCCTGGATTTTTACAGAGACCAGATTGAACAGTGCTTCATTAGTTTCAGTAGCCTTGTTGGGTGGTAATCCGGAGACCAGAATGCTGTAGGTTGTATCCGGGTCCTTCCCATACCACTGGGTGATGAAATTCTTCAAAATCATGTTCATTCCCATGTTGTGGGTAGCAATCCCCCATCTCACCAGCCGATAATGCTTCAAACATATGGTGTAGAGATACTGGAACTGATCTATCAATTGATCATCTGTGAGGGTCTCCAGAGAGAGGGCATCGAATACTTTCAATTGCTGGAGATAGTTCTCGGAAAATGCATCATATTTCTTGTAGGTATTGAAAAGAAGTCCATCCCAATCATGAACAGCAATACGCAGTTCTGCCAGCAATCTTTTCAGTACGTTGAAGGGTAATTCCTTCATCTCCTGCCTTTGATGGGGTGGAAAATAATCCAGAAGCTGGCGTACACGAGAGAATTTTGGATTGTATTTGAACACCTCTCTCAAAACCCGTGTATTGAAATAGACATGTGCCTTATGATACCGGAGGAGTTCCACTCCTTCCAGCTCCGTGTATCCCATGATGGCATTGCCTTCTTTATTGACATAGGTGTCTAAAAATTCTCCCAAAAGGGAAAAATAGAGGGGAGAGGTGACTCCTGTCCAGTAATCATCTGAATACCCTCTGGTCCAGATATCTTCCTGTCGGGTGGTGATATCCCTGGACTGAAAGATATAGAGGGTGTCATTCCATATTCCAAATTCAATATCCTGGGGACATCCAAAAAGCTTTTCAATTTTCAGTGCAGTTTCACCCAGCTCGCGTAATCGATGGGAGGAAAGACATGCTCCTTCCTCGCATCCAGTATAACATGTGCCTTCCGGGGAGAGGATGAGCTTTTTCTCCTGGTGATTGATAACCTGTTCTTGTATCTGTACCTGTCTGTCCAGAACATACCGATCGGGAGTAACATCACCGGAGACCAGCGATTCACCCATGCCAAATACGGCTTCAACTATCATCTCCTGATCATGAGTTACCGGATTTTGAGTAAATATGACACCTGAGGCATGACAGGGTATTGCCTCCTGAATGAGAAGGGCCATCTTGGGAATGGTCTCCATACCATGCCCATGCCGGTATGCAATTGCCCTCTCTGTCCACAGGGAAGCCCAGCATTGTTTTACCGCTTTTTCAATATCTGGTGGATTGAAGATTGTTTCCTGCTGCCCTGCAAAACTCGCCTCAGGAAGATCCTCGAGATCGGCTGAAGAACGGACTATCATGTGTTCATAGGAGAGTGACTGAAGGATTATATTGATTTCTTCTGGTATTTCAGCCCTTAAAAATGCCTTGCGAATTTTTTCAGACATATTTCTCACAGACTGCATATCTCCAAAATCCACAGATTGCAGTGCACTTTCAATAGTCGAATCCATTCCTGTTTTTTTGCAGAAAAGTGCATATGCCTCCGTTGTTACGATGGTCCCGGGAGGGACAGCAAATTCTCTCATCTTCATGAGGTGATATGCTTTTCCTCCTACCAGGGTAGAATCTTCAACTTCGTCTTTGAGAGTGAGTACAATCATATCTTCTTTACAAAGAATCATATTTATAAGGGTTTTTGAAGAAAAAAGTGAGAATCTGTGAATCCACATGATAAAAAGCTCCTCTTGCCATTCTTTTTCTGTTTAATACATGATGTGCCCATAAATATTGGATAAATAGAGTATTATGAATATGTCTGGTACCACAGATTATCACTGCCCTTACCATACCGCACCATGAAAAATAAAAAAAATAAGAAAAAATTAAAATTTCATGATTCGCCCTGAATACAGGGTGTGAAATTGATCTCTGAATGCATTGTAAAAAGCAGATTCTGCCTTGAATCCTGTGCAGTGTCCAATATACATCTTCTGAACATGCAGAGATTTGAATGAATCTATTGTCTTTGAAATTCTTTCTTTTTCTGCATCAATAAGATGCAATCCTCCTATCACTGCCTTAATTTCAGAAGTACCAGTAATTTTAAGAGAATGGTTGAGAATACTCACTATACCTGCATGTGAACACCCGCTTACCACAATCACTCCATCTGGTGTGGAGATGGCAATACTCATATCATCCATGAGGGGGTCTCTGATAAGTGTACCGTCCTTTACTGTGTACACCTTCAGGGTATGCGTTTCGAAATCTGTCCTGCTAATAATTTCACCTGTAGAAAAAACATCTTTGGTTATCTCAAATGGGTCTCCGGTGAGGAGAAAATCTGCATAAGGATCCATCATGTCCTTGGATACCTTCATTCCTACAGAACGTATGCGGGGGGTAAGAGATATATGCTCTCTGAACAGTGTGGGATGAGCAATGACAGGAATTCGCTTTCCTATGGCCTTGAGTAGACCCCACAGTCCTCCTGTATGGTCATAATGGCAATGAGAAAGGAAAATACAATCTATATCCCCTGGATCCACGTGCATCTTTTCCATATTGTGGAGCAGTGGTTCTGATTCACATCCTGTATCAAAGAGGATCTTTGTTCCTTCATGATCTATGAGGAAACTCACCCCATGCTGACCGAGAAGAGAAGTCCCGTATCCTGAATGGTCTTCAATTAATGTATAAATGGTGGTCATGGTATCACAACACACTGTGTAGCCCCTGTATCAATTTAAATCTACCTTCATCCATGGAAATATTCCATTCATTTTCATTTTCATGAAAAAAATTTATAAATACTGGAAGATGGTACAATGCAACCAGTAAAGCATGTTCCTGGTGCTGGGGAAAATAGATGGTATCCCCATCAATTCCAGGTATCATATATAATACCCGGGGAGAAAAAAGGGGAACTCTCTGCAGTAATTCATCAACAGCAGGTAAATTGATTATTGATTGAAAAAAAGAGAGGTAACTCACATGATAGAAAAAATAGATAATTTCATATTTCGAAAATGGCTCGAAACACTCCAGGACATAGTTGGAAAAAATGGATTAAAATCTATTTTGAACTACGCTCATCTGGAACAGTATATTGATAATTTTCCCCCTGATAACGACGAATTGGCCATACCTGTCACCCATATTCAGGAACTCTACAAAGCTATCATCGACTTATTTGGTCACCAGGGATCATTCGGTCTTCAATTCAATGTGGGGAGAAAAGTCATGGAGAATCTCATCGGAGGAAGACCAGCAGTCACCATACCCATAAAAGCTGCCACCAAACTCATGTCAGAATCGAGAAAAATGCGATTAACCTTAGAAAAATTCATGGACCAATCACTGGAACGGGCACCCACCACCATGGGGAAAGATCGATATGAACTCATAGAGGAAGACGAGTATTTCATCTTTGTAGATAAAGATTATGAAGGAAGTCAAGGGATCACGGCAGGTCGACCCATATGTGGATATCTCCTGGGTATGCTCCATTTTTCAATCGAATGGATAACAGGACATCCCCATAAAATGGAAGAAATTGAATGCAGGGCTATGGGTAATCCTGCTGACAAATTCAAGATATGGAAATCTACCAGTATATAACAATGAGTGGAAATTGCAAATGGCAGAACCTATCTGTAACAGATTCATACATGAACAGAAATATACTTCCGGGTACCCACTCATCCTTTTCTTTTTTTCCGAATTCAAATGAAGAACATCTGCTTCATGCTGCATTTCAGTGAATTGGTACATGTTACTTTGATCAATAATTTCATATTATCTGAAAAAATGGTGAATTTCACTACTTTTTCTGATCAGAATGAACATAATTTCGCATATTCTTTTATTAATCGAAACATTTAAGAAAGAGAACATGTATTATTATTAAACTTACAGAGGAGGTGAATCACGATGGATATACCCGTGGTAACAGATTATGAGGATACCACCTGTGTAGCATCCACCGGTGGAAAGATGCTGTACTGATGTAAAAAAATTCTTATTTTTTTTTATTTTTTATATGAGATAAATCCTTATAAAATAACATACAATATATCATATTCGTAATCATAAAGCAAAATGTTTTTATATTATAGGATAAAAAAAGAGTCGTGATAGTATGAAGGTGGTGATCCGTCCCAGTACCCGTGAAGATTTCGAGGATATAGTCACTATATTTGCGGAGTCCCGATATGATAAAAGAGAGAAAGAAATCAGGAATGCAATCAATGCCAATGTGCGGGGAAAAATTTCCATCTTGAGTGCCTGTATCGATGGGAAGACCATGGCAGCTCATGTACTTCATCGCCCCTCCAAGACTGTGGGAAAAAATGGAGTAATCGTGGTGAGTGAAGCATGCCGGGGTCAGGAAATAGGTACAAACCTGTATATTGCTGCACTGAAAATATTCAAGGCTGAGGGGAGAAACAAGGTGACTGATTCAGTCATTGGAAGAAATCCCATGATGGTATCCTTACTGAATTTCCTGGGATATCAGTATGAAGGAACATTGAGAAAACATACTAACGATGGGAAAGATATCCTGCTCTTTGCCTTCTTTTTTGATGAACAGGCTATTCCTGAAAATTCGTCTCATGTCATAATCGATATCCCCGAAACTGAATACATGAACGAGAGAGTGAGTTGATGATTTCAATCAGATCCCTCCCTCCTCATGAAATCCACACCTGGGAGAATCAGTGCAGGGAAAACTGGGAACACGGTGAGATTATCCCGCCCATTACCCGTACCGATATTGAAAAACAACCCCCATCTGGGATAATAAAATCTCATCTGGTAGTGGATGAAGGAGATACCCCCGTGGGAGGGTTGACTGTGCAGATCGATGAAAAGACACAGCTGGGATCTTATGGTGCAAAATACTGGCTTGACATATGGATAGCAGAAGAAAAAAGAGGAAAAGTGGAAAAAGACATCATTTCTGCCTGTGAAGCCCATTGTCAGGATAGAGGAGTAACCCACATGGGATGCCGGATACCTGAAAGTAATTCCCGGTTCACCCGCCTTTTCCAGCAGGCTGATTATACCCCTGTGTATGAAGAAGATACCTTCATCAGAAATACCCAGGCGCCACTGGATGAGAGAATCCTCTCCTATTATGCAGATGCCCAGAAATCTGTCCATTTGAGAGTATCCAAGAATATTGAAGAGGATATTCCCATCTATACCGGGTTGGTCAACGAAATCAGCAAAGAAATTCCCAACATGTCCCCTTTAGATAATCAACAATTGCATTTCATGGCTACCAGGGGAAAAAAGCACATGATTGGCGTGTGGATATTCGCAGAAGTAGATTCTCAACCTGCAGGGTTCATCGGGGGACTTGTATCCCTACAACAGCTTTTCAATACTCAGCAGGTAGTGGGAAATATTATCAACAATGGAGTCCTGCAGTCATTCCGGGGTATGGGTATCGGAACAGCCCTCTATGTAAAAATGATTGAAGAAATGAGAAAATGGAACACGGCTTATATTCTAGATTACATGGTCATGAAAGATAACATTCCAGAACAGACCCTTCTCACCGAACTGGGATTCACCGTGGCTCAAACGCATGTGAAAATGCAAAAATCATTCTGATATACTGCTAGGAGAGATTCATCCCTCTCTTTCCGTAGCATATACAGGATGAGAGGAGCCTGAAAACGATCTGCACCCTTCTTTCCAATATAACCTATAAATGACTGAAATAACAGAGAATATTTGTAAATTCGAAACATTTATATAGAAGAGAAAGAGAAAAACTGATTACCGTGAGAATGAAAGGAGGAGAAATCTTGGAATTATATACATATGAGTATTGCAGAAACTATGTGGTTCACACTCTGTTTCCTGTTCTTTTCCAGATCAACTTCAGCAGATACAATACTCATCTTCCTGCTCTCTGTATCTATAGCAGGAACGGTAAATATCACAGGGAGGGACGAGTATGATATTAGAAAAAGCAAAAAAAACTCTCCAAAAAAAGATTGGAGATATTTTTAGAGTAGAATTATTATTATTGTTGTTTGCCATTGCCATGGCGCTGGTGACTTTTGGAGAATCGGTATATACATCTTTCATGTCGTTATTCTTGAGGGATTTTGGTATTCCCGTGGTCCAGATCGGATTCTTTTTTACGGTATTTTATGCAGCCAATGCACTCATTGCTATTCCAGCAGGGTATATCTCCGATCGAGTGGGAAGAAAGATCATCGTCGTGTTCTTACTTATTCTGTCAGGAATCGTGGTATCCTATCCACTGGTAAAAACTACCGGTCAGTTATACCTGTTGCGTATAGCCCATGGTGCAGTATTTGCCTTTATTTTTCCAGTTGCCCGGGCATATGTAATGGATAAAACTTCTGAAACTAATAGAGGGCAGACCATGGGGACCTATGTGCTTTTCTGTTCTATAGCCAGCATGATAGCACCCCTCACGGGTGGTATTATCAGGGATCAGATAGGAAATTTCAATCCACTCTTCTATATTGCCGCTGCCTTTCCCCTGATATCCATCCTGCTCCTGCTCATTTCAGTCAGAGATCTGGGCAAGGGATTCACTCTCCAGAAAATGAGTCTACCCACCAGGGAATTGGTGAAAAATAAAGTATTTGCCGTTATTCTATTGATGTTTACCATGCTATTCTTTGCTAATGGAATATTAACACCTATTATGAGCATTTTCGCTTTTGAAGAACTGGGTATGAGCTACACCATGCTGGGACTCCTGGGTACATTTATGGGAGTCATATATGCAGTATCCCAGTTTGTGGCGGGAACATTATCGGATCATTATGGAAGAAAAACGCTCCTGGTTTATCCTCTGTTCATTTATGCCCTGGGAGTAGCATTGGCAGGACTGTCTGTTACCCCCTCCATGTTCTTTTTATCATATATGCTGGTGGGTATTGGGGCAGCTCCCTATGCTACCGTGGCGTACAGTTATATCGGAGATGTGGTACACTCGGAACGCCGTGGAATAGCAGTGGGAACGGTATCATCGCTGAGCAGTATCGGCATGATCTTCGGACCCATGATAGGGTCTGCTCTCGGAGGATTTGCAGGATTGCGGATTCCCTTCTTTGCCACCAGTGGAATGGTACTGCTCACCATTCTCATGCTTTCTTTACTCTTACCGAAAGGAACCGAGGTGAAAGAATGATACCAGAAAGACGGAATGATGTCATCTGTCGTGAGGAAGAATTTGGAGCTATAATTTTCGACCCCCAGGCGGGAAGAATGCATAAAATAAACACCACAGGGCACTTTATCTGGGATCTCTGTGATGGAATACATACTGTGGACACTATAGCGACAAAATTGGCAGAACAGGAAGAGGAAGATCTCAAAACGGTCAAAGAAGCAGTAGAAACATTCTTAAAGGATATGAATTCACGGAATCTCATCAGGTGGCAGTGAATGATGTTTTCAGGCCCTACCTACGCCTACCTGCAGGTGAACAGAGCATGTTCTGGATGTGGCCTGGATTGCTATGCCTCTCCTGATGGCACTGCACTCACTCTCAGAGAAGCCAAAGAAATAGCAGACATGCTGTGGGAAGCCAAGGTATTCATAGTGCTCCTGGACGGAGGTGAACCCCTGCTCTGGGATGGTATTGTTGAACTGGTACAGCACTTCAGGGCAAAACCCATGGCTACTGCTATCGTATCCGGCGGTGAAGATATTTCTCAGGCAAAAGCGCTCCAGAAAGCCGATCTATCCATGATTCAGTTTCCTATAGATGGACCGGAAGACTATCATGATCGAATACGGGGTGAGGGACATTTTCAGAAGACTATCACTGCCATTAAAACCTTCTGCGATCTCAATATCGATACCCATGTAGGGACGGTGATATCTCCAGAAAATATGAGATACCTGGAAGAGATATCAGACATAGTATCTTCATATCCTGTGCTCATTCACCGTGTATTGCGCTATATCCATGCCTCCAAATTTCTCACTGCCCAACAATGTGTGGAAGTACTTTCCACCATCTGTACATTGAGGGAAAAAAAGAGAGCCATCGCTCCCACTAATTGTTATACGTTTGCCAGTCAGACTCCCTACAGGCAGTACATGAATGTAGAAAAATTCCAGGGTTGTGTGGGGGGAAAGACATCTCTGGTGATTACCTGTGATGGATATGTGGTACCCTGTCCTCATTTTGCTTCGAAATCTATTGCTCATGCTATCGGAGCCCCCTCAATCTGGGAAGAAGATATTAAGACTATCTGGAAAGAATGGGATTTTCTGGATGAATTCCGGAAAGGACTCACAGCCTGCCAGGTATGTCCCGACAATGAACGCTGTGGTGGGTGCAGGGCGGCTGCTTTCCATGCTACCGGCTCCTTCGATTATGATCCAGGATGCCCACTCAGTGACGTGATGCTGCAGAAAATACAGGGGGAGGAAAAATGACACCTGCAGCCTCTGCCACGTTGGTTGCACCCTTCCGGGTTACCTGGGATATGACGGCCCGGTGCAATCTGCACTGCAGACACTGCTATAATTCCTCTTCTACACAGGCTCCTTCACCAGAGCATCTCCTTCGTATTGCAGAAGAACTGGCAGATTCAAAAATTTTTTTTATCAGTCTCAGTGGCGGTGAACCCCTCATGGAGCCTGCTCTCTGGGACATCATCAATGCGTTCAAAGAAAATAAAAAAATTATTCAATTAATTTCCAATGGAACACTCATCACACCATCAATTGCCAGAAAAATAAAAACTCATGGTGTTGATTTTATCCAGATCAGCCTGGATGGCCTCAAAGAGACTCATGAATACCAGAGAGGAGTACCGGGGTGTTTTGAAAAGACCATCAACGCTATTACATATCTGCGGGAGGAAGGAGTTTCAGTGACCGTCAATACCCTGGTCACACAAAAAAATAAAGACGAAATTGCAGATATTATTCAGTTGCTTATCAACCTGGGAGTCCGTGAATACCGGACCACCCGCCTGATCGTGATGGGGAGGGGCACGGGTCTACAGCCAGAAGTGCTCACGCCCCAGCAGACCCATGCTCTCATCACCGAGATTTTGAAATTACGAACCCGGTATCTGGGCCTTATAGATATCATCCCCGATGAATGCATGTGTTTTCTGGGAGAAGAGATCAGACAATATGGCCTGGAATGGTATGGATGCCCGGCGGGTCGGACAGAATGTGCTGTGGATGCAGCTGGAAATGTCTATCCCTGTGTATTTTTAACATATGCTAATTTCTGTATGGGAAATGTTATTACTTCCTCATTTGACGACATCTGGTGTTCTGAGAAGTTTGAATCATTCAGACAGATTGAACGATCATGCAACTGTCCAATAACAGATTTCTGTAAAGGAGGATGTATCGCTGCAGCCTATGCACGCTATGGCGATATCTACCGAAAGGATCCATATTGCTGGAGGGATGAAGAATGAAAAAATCAGAACCTTCCCCGGGTACCCATCAACAGGAGAATACCACTGGCACCTATCTCTCTGCACCCAATGCTGTAATCTGGGATGTGACTAACAGATGTAATCTTGCCTGCAGACATTGCTATGTAGAGGCTTCCACAGGCAGTACTGCAGAACCCACCACCCAGGAAGCAAAGAGAATTATAGATCAATTGAGAGAAGCAAAAATATTTACCCTTTCCTTTTCTGGAGGAGAACCCCTGCTCAGAGATGATATCTTCGAATTGTTACAGTATGCAACGCCATTTTTCCTGGTGGATGTGGCTACCAATGGGCTCCTTATCACAGAGGAGACGGCGCATACCCTGAAATCCACGGGAATTGCCTTTATTCAATTGAGTTTTGACGGTCTGGAGGATTCCCACGATTTTCTGAGAGGAAGAAAGGGTGCATTCAATCAACTGATGGACACAATTACCATATTAAAAGAAGTGGGGATATCCTTCGGCTTGACTTCCGTCATTTACCGAAATAATTATCATCAAATCAAAGAAATGATTGCTCAGGCGGAATCCCTGGGTGCATTTACCATACGATTCTACAGGCTCATTCATACGGGAAGAGGAAAGGCCCTCTCCCAACTGGATATCGAACCTGCTGAATACAAAAAGGCCCTCCAGGACATTTATGCCTATAAAGGAACTATACAGGTAGTCGCTGATGAAGCTTTTGGATTTTTAATCCATGGACAAACCAATCCACATCAATGGATGGGGTGTCAGGCAGGCAGAACGGTGGCAGGAATCAAGGCCAATGGGCAGGTTGTCCCCTGCCCCATGTTTTCTGATCCAGTCTTTTACTGTGGTAAAGTTCCCGACCACTCCTTTTCAGATATATGGAACACTTCCCCTGTGCTGCACCGATTCAGGACCCTGGATAATATTCATGGGAAATGCCATTCCTGTTCTCATCTGTACAGCTGTGGAGGCGGATGTCGAGCCGCAGTGTATGCAAAAACAGGGGATCTTTATGCTTCAGATTATCAATGTTTTCTGGAGGAATCACCATGAAAGCTCCCTTAACAGTGTATATGGAACTAACACGGGACTGTAATCTTTCCTGCAGTCACTGTCTCATAAAGAAAGAAAAAAAAGAAATACCATTAGAGCCAGCATTATCACTGCTTGATCAGCTGGTAACAGAACAGGTATTTAAAATATATTTCACCGGTGGTGAACCGTTGCTCTACCCGGGATTACTGGACCTTCTTGAACGCATCAAGGGAAAATCCATCTGGAGTCTGGTGCAGACCAATGGATTGCTGGTAACTGAAGAACTGGCTCATTCTCTCTCCCGCGCTGGACTGGGGGCCTGCGATCTTCCCCTCTTTGGTATCATGCCAGAAACACATGATGCTGTTACCGGAAAAAAGGGCTCTTTTGATCAGTTATTTTCAGCGATTGACACACTCACCGAGGCTGGAGTGAGAACATTTGTCAGCTTTACCGTGCTCAAATCCAATGTTCATCAACTTCCCCACTTCTTCGACTGGGCACTGGAACACACTATTCCCCTGGCCCATATCCGTCGATTCATACCGCGCTACCCGGGAGATGAACTGCTTCCCGATATGGATACTCTGATTCCAATCCTGAAAAAATATGCCCCTCTGCGTGACGAATACGATGAAAAAGGCCTCCATTTTGAAATTGAAGAAGCATTTGATTTTTCAGAAGTCTCTGAATCACGATGCCCTGCTGGAATCCAGCTCTGTCATGTCACTGCTGACGGCACCATTGCTGGCTGTCCCTATCTTCTGATCTCCGGAGAAAATGTACTGGATTGTGACTTCAAAACGATATGGGAAACATCTTCATTACTTCAAAAAATCAGGACCCCAATCCAATTGACAGGAAAATGTGTCCAGTGTACTTTCCAGAAAGAGTGTGGAGGAGGGTGCATTGCAGCAGCATACCAGGTGCATGGAGATATAGAATCGCCAGATCCCTACTGCCTGATTCATCCCCAGCATCCATGATTTCCTCTCCTGGGTGAGAGAAGTGCTTCTAACGTCTCTGAGATAACCCTTACCTGAAAATAGAAGAATATTGCTTTCTGTATGAGAAGAAATCTATTTTTTCCACCAATACTCACTTTAATAGCCATTAATACATGAATATGTGCACCAATAGAAAAGGTTATTAAAGTTAAATCCTATAGTCTGATATTACTTTCAGGAGGTGAAAAAAATGGTGTTCCCTGCAGTTGAAGACTATGCAGATTCAACCTGTGTCGCTTCAAGTGGTGCAAAGATGCCAATCTTCGAATATTGATCCCACCAGAGTTAACCTATAACCATAATATACACTCTTTTTTCTTTTTTTATTTTTTGTTCAGACTGTACCATTCTGATCGACAGATACTACCATGGATATCATCAGGAAAGAGATACTCACCTGATTCGTGTAATGAACAGAAAAGGGGATGAAAAAAGATTCAGGTAGCTGATACATAATAGACTTTCAGGAAAATAGAATGAAATGGTCCCCAATTTCCGTAGAGATCCTTTCCATGGACATACACGATATGCACGCCAGTGGACAGAGACTGCATATTAATGAGTGCTGTGACCTGTTCTGTTGCAGAATCAAAGGCTCCATCTGCTGCAACCATACGCACTCCTGTCCCATTTGCCCCAATTTTATCGATGAAATATTCTGCAGAGGCAATGGGAGAGGCCCCTGTTTTTGAATCATCGATTGTGGCCACTACAGTAACCTTGGTAGCAGTATAGTGGGGTTGCGGTCGTATCAACTCCACTCGTGGAGTCTGCGGACCGGATGGATCGGTGATGGTATAGGTGAAATAGATTTCTTCATCTGTCCCATTGAACCCAGACCAGGTAACAAAAGAGGTTCCACCGGGATTCACTGCAAGGTGGGGATTACGATCATACCCATAAGTATTGTCAGCATGAGTAGAAATTTTCATGACAGTACCTGGCTCTCCATAAGAATCCACCTTTACCCAATAAATTTCCTCATCGATGCCATCATATCCGTCCCAGACCACACAGGAATTTCCTGAAGCATCTGTGGCAACCTGAGGATTGTATACTCCCCAGCGTGTATTATCTGGATGGGTAGATATTATCTGAGAGCTCTCAAAAATACCTAATGGACTGATCTTTACCCAATAAATTTTTTCTGATTCCCCGTATCCCTCCCACACCACATGTGACGCCCTGAATGGATCAATACTCAGTTGTGGATTTCGATCAAAAATGCTTTCTTCGTGTTCAGAAATGCATTTTATGGCCACAATTTCCCCGGAAGCATCGATTTTTGCCCAGTAAATGTCCTCGTCCGATCCATTATAGAGACTCCACACCAGATAGGAATTATCCAGTACATCAATCTGAATACATGGATTTCGAGAATCTCCCTCTACTCCCTGGGCTGCAATGAGATGGACATCTCCCCACTCTCCAGCAAAGGTCAGGGTGGTCCAGTAGATAGTGCGTTCCTGTCCATCGAATCCATTCCAGACAATAAAGGACGTTCCCACTCCATTGACTGCAATCTGTGGATTCTTATCATGTGTCAATGAATCAGAGTAATCTGGAAGTTTCTGCACTTCTCCAGGTAGGCCCTGGGCATCGATCCGAATCCAGTAAATTTTCTGGCGACTTCCATCAAATCCTTCCCAGACCACATAACAGGACCCTGCATCATCCAAAGCCAGATGAGGATTCTGGTCTTGATATGTTTCATTATCTGGATGGGTGGAGAGTTTTACTACAGGAGAGGGATCACCCTGGGAAGTAATCTTTGCCCAGTAGATCTCCTGATCGGTACCATCAAATCCTTCCCATACCACATAACAGGTCCCTTCAGAATCAGTCAGGAGCTGTGGATTGCGATCACTGGTCGTCTCATTATCAGAATGAGTTGAAATCAATACCGGGGATCCTACAACTCCCTGGGAGGTGATCTTTACCCAGTAGATCTCCCGATCGGTGCCATCAAACCCTTCCCACACAATGAAAGAATTTCCCCGTGTATCTATGGCTAATCGTGGGTTCTGATCATCAAATGTGGTATCATCTCCGTGATTGGAGATGATAATCACAGGATCCCAGGAAATCACTGCTAAAGTTCCAGTAAAGAGGAACGAGAGCAAGAATCCACTGGTTATAATCTGTGTTACTGATTTTTTGAAATTTTTCATGGTATTAATAATATTTTACTCTGAAATATAAAAATTTTTCTATGTTTTTCTAATTAAAATGAATTAATTGTAATTTTATATAATTTTTTTAAAATTAATGGAAATTTTTGAATGTGATTTTTTTCTTAATTAAAAAACTCCAATGCATGAGAATTCTCATTTATAGGCGAGAAACGAATAACTCAGGGTTTCAATTTCACTGTTTATCTGAGGAGAATCTGATGATAATCCCCAGTAGAATCCTGGAACAATGCCTTCTTCTGTTAAATTCCAGGGACCCATAAGATTTTCTGTCTCTTTCACAGATCGAGAATAAAACTGGAGTCCCAGTTTTTGAGATGCTTCCACCACGCCGCTGATATTACTGACTCGGGGTCCTGCACTG
>AZIF01000161.1_pt1 | contig 19488 bp, 19 predicted proteins | sample 359031 | NCBI WGS metagenome assembly AZIF01 (sample SAMN02429710, study PRJNA222658) | marine sediment metagenome | biome: Sediment sample; isolation source: sample MGS-PRI from oil contaminated site at the harbour of Priolo Gargallo... | place: Italy: Priolo | collected 2011-03-08 | depth 6 m m
ACAGGCCAGAACCTGTGCACTGTCCACCCGCAATTGCTCGCGTATAGTCTCTACAGGAACAGCATCATGTTGATCCTGTTTGGTACAGGCTATGACATAGGGAGCGTCAGATTTAGTGGAGAAGAACTCTAAAATCTTTAAGGTGTTCTGTATTTTGGGTCCTGTACTGTCTACCAGCAGTACGAATCCAATAATATCCTCTTTAAGAATGTCCCACATGAAATCGAAGCGTTCCTGTCCTGGTGTGCCGAATAAATACAGAGCAAGATCTTCATCCACCGTTATCCTGCCGAAGTCCATGGCCACTGTGGTGAGTTCTTCACTTTCAAACATTTTCTTATCGGTGTAAACTGGATCGATTTCTGAAATACTCTGGATAAAGGTAGTTTTTCCAGCATTAAAATCCCCCGTAACCAAAATTTTTGCCTTCATCATAATCTTTCCACCCTTCGAATGATTTTCATTAATTGATCCCGTGTAATTCGATCTAAAAGGCTTTGTTTTTCTATGATGACATGGACATTATTAGTGATGAAATGAGGAAGCTGTTTTTCAATGAACTGCATCAGCTGTTCTTTAATTGCTTCTCTTCTCTCTTCCCGTGCAGTCACCTCGATTTTCCCTGAAAGTGCAGTGTCTTCCATATACAGATTGATATCCTGAATTCTCGCCGAAACCCCCCGTGAGGAGAAGTATTCCTCAATATCTTTCTGAATATAGGTTAACCGCTGTTCCAGCTGGTTATGTTTGAGAAGAAGTCTCCATGCTCGCTCCAGTGCTGCCTTTATGAGGATTTCATTGATTCCAACATCGGTGGTAACCCCTATCCATCCATTATTCCAGATTCTCAAATAAAAGCATCCCCGCTTCCCCTCAAGCGAAAAGAGGTTCATTTGATTGGAATAAAGCATATCCCGCAGACTTTCTGCAGTATGTGATATGTGCGAGCTGTCATCTGATGAGTGAATCTGTCGAATTCCTCTCACGTGTCTAAATGCCATGTTGATGAGTTCTTTCATGAGGTTCCTCTCCATGTGATGAATCCTGAAAGTAGGGACCTGTATCTGTGTCTGTGTATATGTATGTATATATGCAAGGGCAAATGCATGTATCTATCAGGATGTACATGTGTAATGCCTGTGTCACAGGACTCATATGATAATCTCATATATAAGGTTTGATAGTCATACTCATTATTACGCATTAAAAACCCTACGGATCATCTCTCTGTACTGGTGTAAGCATGAGTTCGTGACCTGCCACAGCCTTATTATGTATTCTTTTGAAAGAAAAAAGCTATAAACCATGAAGATAGTATTGTTTTGGTGACCATATGGATATTAATTCTATGCCTGAGGCCCTCCCCGAAGGTGTCGATACCGAAAAGTATGTAATTGCAACCTATTATGTGTGTGCTTCTCCCCGATACAATGTGTATAAAATTGCACCTGCCATTGCAATTGAACAGAGCACTGGGACATGGGTAGCTGTCCCGGGTGAAACTGAAGAAGTAAGAAGGACCCATGTAGCAAAAGTCATAGGTATCTATGAAATCCCTCATTATGAATTCGAATTGCCCGATATTACAGAAAGAAATTATATTGTGCAAATTGCCTTTCCGTGGATCAATTTTGGCCAACAGATTCCCATGTTACTGACCACCGTAGCGGGGAACATATCCATGGGAGGAAAAATTAAATTAATGGATCTGAAATTTCCTCAATCATTTACAAAGGGATTCAAAGGGGCCACATATGGAATTAAAGGAGTCAGAGAGATATTACAGGTTCCCAAGAGACCGTTACTCAATAATATGATTAAACCCTGTACTGGATTTCCTGCACAGGTGGGTGCCGATCTTTTCTATGAAGTGGCTCGTGGTGGTGCAGATATCATAAAAGATGATGAACTGTTAGCAGACGCCTCATTCAATTCACTGGAAGAGAGAGTTCCTCTCTACATGGATGCTGCTGATCGTGCTCAGGAAGAAAGTGGAGAAAAAACTCTCTTCGCTGTTAATATCACCGATAGAACACCGAAAATTTTAGAAAATGCTGAAAAAGTCATTGCATCAGGTGCCAACTGTATCATGATAAATTACCTGACTGCTGGCATATCTGCATTGAGAGCCCTGGCTGAAGATCCCAGCATATCTGTACCCATTCTGGCTCACATGGATTTTGCAGGGACCATGTATGAATCTCACTATTCAGGAGTGGCCTCGCCTCTTATACTGGGGAAACTCCCTCGGCTGGCTGGTGCAGATATCATCGTATTTCCTGCTCCCTATGGAAAGGCTCCCTATCTGAAAGAACGATATATACAGACAGCAAATACCATGACCTACCCCTTTCATGACATTGCTCCTGTATTTCCCATGCCTTCTGGTGGCATTGCCCAGCCCATGGTGGCAGATGTCATGGAGGACCTGGGATATGATGTAGTCATCGGGGCAGGGGGAGCTATTCATGCTCATCCCATGGGTCCTGCAGCAGGTGCACGCGCCTTCAGACAGGCGATTGAAGCTGTCATGAGCGGACAATCCATAGACGATGCAGCAGAAGAACATGAAGAACTGGCTCAATCTATTGAAGCGTCTCTGAAAGCCATAAAGGAAATGAGAGATTTAATGGGATAGGAGGTGATAATATGAAAGTTCCTTCATTTTTATTGAAGAAATTGTATCTGAAAGACAGCTTGAAGAATACAGATGATGGATTCGAATTTATCATAAAAAATGTACTCATGGATGGAACAATAACAGATCCGATGAAGCTTACCGTGGATAACAAGCCTGTTGATCCCGCAGCAATTACCGTATCTACCGGTGACCTGTCCATGCTTGTAACAGATATATCCAGCTCCACTGAACTTCCTCTCAAGGTAAATGTGGAAGTAAAGGTATCGGTGAAAGGTACTCCCTTGAAGACAGGTTCCCATACGCTGGACATTACAGCTCCTACTAAAGAATTTGGCGATATTGAATTTTCCATCAAAGATTCCATTGAATAGAACCGATATATCGTGATCAATCCATAGGTTTTTATTCATGTGTACAGAGAATCAGAGAGATGCACAGTGCTATCGTGTGGTCTCTCTGCACATCATTGAACAGCTATACACATGGAATTTCCATACTCATAGATGCAGGATATTTCATCATCTCTTCAGGACTTCTTTCAATAGCGCTCATGATAGGATTGAAATTGTCGCTTTCTAACCAAAATCCCCCACCTGATGCCAGATGCGGCGCTGTATGTTCACGGTGCAGTTCGTTTCTCAAGCAGCATTGCCCCAGTTGTGCTTATGGACCCGAAGCCGTGAGATTATCGTGCCCTCTCTATGTGTGTGCTGAAAAAAAGGAAACACTGTGCACCGAATGTCCAGAATTTTTCCAGTGTCCAATTTATAGAGCTCATAAAAAGACATGTCCTTTCGAAAATGCCACTGTACTGGCCGATACACTGCCTGCGGGAGGGTATCTCATCCATGAACAGACTCTGGATGCAAGCCTTACTGCTTTTTCTGACAGGATAGCACGGGGAGACATGGCATTATTGATCCTGAGACAATCGCCTGATATACTTTCTGAGTGGCCGTATGTTGAAAAAATACCTATTTTATATCTCCAACAAACAATCCCCCAGGATAATAGCCTGGATCCCACAAATCTGGCAAAATTACATTTATCCATACAAGAATTTTTTAAAACTGCCCCCCGGCCTACTGTTTTGCTGGAAGGATTAGAATATCTCACCGTCCATAATGGTATTGATCGAATTGCGAAATTTCTTCATTCCATTACCACCTGTACAAAAGAGTGTTCTTCACGATTCATAACTCTGATTGATCCTCGGGTCCTCCATCAGGATGAACTGAATCTCATAGAAGCCGAACTCGAAATCATCCAATCTCAATGATCCTGTCAATTCAGTAATAAACTAAAAGATAAAATGAAATAGAAAATGAAATAGAAAATGAAAAGAGAAAAGATTACATTGGAGGCATTCCGCCCATGCCGCCCATGCCGCCCATGCCGCCCAATCTACTACCGCCTTCTGGCATTTCTGGCTTCTTCAATTCTGTTGCAGCTATGATATCATCGATTCTCAATATCATGACAGCAGCTTCAGAAGCGGATTTGATAGCCTGTTCCTTCACTCTCAGAGGTTCCAGAACACCTGCTTTTTCCATATCCACGATCTTACCGGAGAAGACATCTATGCCAAAGTTCTTTCCATTGCTGGTATGTTTTTCTCTCAACTGGACCAGGATATCTATTGGATCCAGTCCTGCATTTTCAGCAAGGGTTCGAGGAATGACTTCCAGAGCTTCAGCAAAGGCTTTCACAGCCAGCTGTTCTCTGCCCCCTACAGAGCTTGCAAATTCCTGCAGATTTCGGGACAATTCAGCTTCTACAGCCCCACCGCCTGGTACCACTTTCCGGTACTGGTAGACAGCAGCTGCCACACTGATAGCATCATGCATGGATCTTTCCAGGTCTTCAGCCACATGAGAGGTACCTGCCCGTAAAAAGAGGGTCACAGACTTGGGATTCTTGCAATCCTCTACGAAGATCATTTCATCTTTGGCGATCTTCCTTTCCTCCACTACTCCTGCATATCCAAGATCGTCTTTTGACAGTTCATGAATATTGGTGACTACACGAGCATTGGTGGCCTTTGCCAGCTTCTCCATATCGCTCTTTTTTAATCTTCGAGCTGCCAGAATATTTTCTTTTGCCAGATAATGAGAAACTAAATCATCAATACCCTTCTGACAGAAGATCACATTGGCTCCTGAATTTTTAATAGTATCTGCAATTTTTTTGAGCATTTTGTCTTCTTCGTCCATGAAAGCCTGCAATTGATCTGGTGATGAGATTCGGATCTCCGCAGATGTTTCTGTCTTCTCGATTTCCAGGGCTGCATTGATAAGCGCAATTTTTGCATTTTTCACCTTGGTGGGCATTCCCGAGTGAAGCACTTCTTTATCGATCAAGATACCTTTGATGAGTTTGGATTCTTCAAGGCTTCCTCCTTCTTTTTTCTCCAATTTAATGTCATCTAAATCTACATCATGATCCACTGCAACTGCTTTCATCGCTTCTACTGCCAGTGCAGCCAGATGTTCTTTTCCAGTCTCTGCACCCTTTCCAGTTAATGTGGTCTTTACAACACTTCTGATTGTTTCATCGTCAAACTGTTCTTTTCCAATGGAATTGAGAATCTTTATGGATTCTTCAGAAGCCATTCGAAATCCTTTTGCTATGACTGATGCATGGATCTTCTGATCCAGCAGTTCTTCGGCTTTTTTGAGAAATTCTCCTGTAAGAACAGCTGCTGTTGTAGTTCCATCTCCAACTTCGTCTTCCTGGGTCTTGGCAACTTCTACTACCATTTTTGCAGCCGGGTGGGCAATATCCATTTCCTTAAGAATCACATGGCCATCATTGGTTATGACCACATCACCCATGGAATCCACCAGCATCTTGTCCATTCCTTTCGGACCCAGGGTAGTTTTCACTGTTTCTGCCACGATTCTGCCTGCCAGGATATTCATCCTCTGGGCATCCCGGGCTAAATATCTTTCTGTTCCTTCTTTCATAATTTCTCCTTCGCGAATGCGAGCCATTATTATCACCTCAGAATATACTCTATTTTAATCGTATTGTAAGATGTCTTATGAATTGGACTTATAAACTTAACGGTTGGTAAAGGTATTTCTTTTCCTGCAGGCAAAATCATTTATAGTCACACCTGAAGAAGTGGTATGGAATGGAGATTACTGGACTTTGGTATGAAAGATGGATATTTCATACAGAGTGTATATGAAGCAGTGGCCCGAGCAGTCACTGAAAAAAAGGTTCCCAATACCATTATCCTGGTTTCTCCTGCTTCTCCCTATGTGTGTATCGGCATCCATCAAGAACTGGAAAAGGAAGTAGATGGAGACTATTGTGCTGAACATGAAATTCCTATTATACGGAGACAGACAGGAGGAGGAGCAGTATATCTGGATTCTTCACAGCAATTCTATCAGATTATTGTTCATAAGAATGATCCTTCGGTTCCACTGGGTATTGAAGCTTTCTATGAACATTTTCTCATCCCCACAGTCAATGTGTACCGCAAATATGGATTACCTGCCCAATACCGTCCCATCAACGATGTGATCATTAACGGAAAGAAAGCATCTGGAAATGGTGCTGTCACCCTGGGCCAGGCCATGGTACTTATTGGTAATGTCATATGTGATATGGATACAAAAACGATGGTTGATGTACTCAAGGTGCCTTCTGAGAAATTCAGGGATAAAATGTTCAAATCTCTAGAGAAATACATGACCTCTCTCCAGAATGAACTGGAAGATCCTCCTCACAGAGATGAAATCAGTGCACACCTCATTGCAGAATATGAATCCCTGCTTTCCTGCTCTCTGAAAAGAGGAACACTCACCCCTCTGGAAGAGGAATATCTCACTCCTGTACTCTCTACACTCCGCTCAAAGGAATGGTTACACCGCCCATCCCGCAGGAGAGAACGGCTTCTTTCACTGGTGGAGGCTAAATGCACTAAAGTAGCAGGAGGAATCATGGTCTGTGAAGCCTCCCACAAGGCGCAAAAATTAATCAGAATCACGCTGGAATCGGTGCATGGACGGATAAGCGATATTCTCATCTCGGGAGATTTCTTTTATGAACCTGCAGAATATCTCAGCGAACTGGAGGAAGAACTGAAGGGAATGAAAATCCGAAAAAAACTGCTCACAGAAAAAATTGAAACATTTTTCGATACTCACAACATTCAATTAGCCGGTGTCACTGCAAAGGATTTCGTGGAAGCAATAATACAGGCTCATTCAAAAGTGAAAAGATAAGAAGAGAATTGAAAGAATCAGGATTCGGGTTCGTGGTCTGTTGTAGGTTCTTCCGGTGTGGATTGGGATTCTGTTCTTTTTTTCTTCCAGTATATAGCACCCACTATCACTATGATCCCCACTGCAGCACCAATTGTTATGATAGCTGCCCACTGTAACGCTGAGGATTGCACTGAATGCCTGGAAATGGGGTCTATCTCAATGATTTTTCCATCTTCCACCTTCATGGCTACTTTTACAATTCCTGAATCAGAAAGGAATTCCACCTCCACACCTTCGCTGGTCTGCACCACTTTTCCTATGAGGGGAGATTTTCCAATTTGCTGACCCAGTTGAGATTCTGCTACCTTTATTATATCCTGAGGATTGGAGATGGCATTTAATACCTTTTTACTCCCTTTTTGAGTCAGAGTGATAGTCTCAACTTCTCCGGTAGCATGATTTACTGTAACATGCATGATCCACTCTTTTTCAGTGGTATAAGAAATTACACTGATATTCTGATTGACTCTTTTCATGATACGAGGAGCAGGATGGTCTAAATAGTCCAGAAGGGTTCTCACGAGTGCATCCTCCTGTAACACCGTGATTGCCTGTGCTTTTTTATCCTCGGAGAGCGGTGGATTGAGACGCTTGGAAAGAGGAGAGGGTTCCTTCACTTGTTCCCGAACACTTTTTTCAAGACGATCCTTGATATTCTCCCTGATGAGGGCTCTCTGTGCTCTGGTTCCTGAGAAATCCTGAATACCGGTTGGTTCTGCAGACTTCCACATGACATACATGCATCCAATGAACACCGCAGCCACCACCACACTTACTGTGATGAGAACATATTTTTGATTCATATACTCACATGATGCACAGCGCATCAATCTATTTATAATTTGACAGGTACACATGTACCTCACACCGTCATCTGGAAGATTTCCGGGATAGGTGCTGTTCACTCACAAAAACATTTATGAACATGCCTGTGTGAAGCCCTATCATGATACTCTATGCAGCACTGGCTTTTGTACTCACGCTCATCCTGGTGCCCACCGTATCTCAATACATGAAACACCACGGCATTGTGGGAAAAGATGTGCACAAATCAATGGAACCAGATGTTCCCGAAATGGGTGGTCTTTCCTACATTATCAGCCTTTCTATTATTCTCTTCCTGGCATGGCTGCTTCTTCATTCCCTCCTCTATGTGGGAATTCTTTCAGTCCTGATATTGACTGCACTCATTGGTGCCTATGACGACCTCAAGGGGTTATCCCAATCTGTTAAAGTGCTGCTCACCGCCCTGGCTGGAATCCCCCTCCTCTTCTTCGTTGAAGATACAACAATACATTTGATGGTAATTTCTCTCGATGTATCATGGGTATATTATATTCTGGTGCTCCTGGGTGTAGCTGCCTGCAGTAATGCCACAAATATTCTGGCTGGATTCAATGGAGAGGAAGCGGGTCTCGGTGCTATTGCTGCAGGGTCACTGGGGGTGTGCAGTCTGATCCTGGGAAGAGAAGCACCACAATTAGTCCTTTTTTCTCTGTGTGCTGCATTACTGGCCTTTCTCATCTTCAATGCATATCCTGCATACATCTTTCCCGGTGATATCGGCACCCTTCCCATTGGCTCACTCATTGCTGTTTGTGTGATCATTGGTAAGTATGAACTGCTGGGAATCATCGCTCTCTTTCTTCCCATAACAGAATTTTTTGTAAAAATGGGAGTATGGTTCCGGGGGAAAGAATATGGGCCCACAAAGGTAGTAAAAGGTCGATTGATCCCTCCTCCTTATCTTTCTGTAGCAAATTTCCTCACAAAAAGATTGCATTTAACAGAAAAGACACTTGTGTACATACTGTGGATATTGGGAGGAATATGTGGGATTATAACTATTATTCTATCATTTTTTATCCAATGAAAGTGATTGGAAACATAAATGTCATGGGGAGAATCCTGATTAATGCCATAGTTTCCCCCGTTCTCTCGTAAAAAATAGTTAATAAGAAACCTTCAAATAGACCTATTTTCTCAAAAATTTCATGTGTGGAATTGTAGGAATGATAAGCCGCCAATCCTTCACCAATACAGATATGCTGAAGGCTTTGAAGAGACTGGAATATCGAGGGTATGACTCGGTAGGATATGCTACAACAGAAGGGATCATGCAGAAAGATGTGGGAGAAATCGATGCATTTCTGGAATCGATTCCCGAGCTGAAAACTCTGGCTGCTATTTCACACACCAGATGGGCCACTCATGGGGGAGTCACGATTGAAAATGCTCATCCTCATGCATCCTGTGATAATGGATTCTTTCTGGTCCATAATGGTATCATTGAAAATTATGAAACCCTCCGTGAGAATCTGAAAAATCACTCCTTTCGTTCAGAAACCGATTCAGAGGTGATCGCCCATTTCATCGAACAGAAGGTGAGGGACGGAAAATCCATCAAAGAGGCTCTTGAGGAATTCATGGATGTGGCCAAAGGTACCTATGCACTGCTGCTCATTCCTCAGGGTGAACAGGTCCTGTATGCAGCAAAAAAGGATTCACCCCTTGTGCTGGGGATTTTACCCCAGGGATTTATGGTGTCTTCAGATATCTATGCCTTCTCCGACAGGACTCAGAACGCAATATTTTTCGAAGACTATGAAATGGCAGTAATCACCGCAGATGAGGTGCAGTTTTACAAAAATAAGCAGGCTATTGAAAAAGAAATTAAAACATTCTCGGTGAGTTTTTCTGAAATAAAAAAGGATTTCCCCCATTATATGATCAAAGAAATCCATGAGCAACCCCATGTTGCAGAACGATTGATCACTTCATTACGGCATGAACAGAAAAAAGATCTGGATAACCTGGTCAATTTAATGAAAGAATCCAGAAAAGTGTGTTTTGTTGCTGCTGGAACCAGTTATCATGCCTCATTGCTGGGAGTATATTTTTTTCATGCAATAGGATATGAAACCCAGACCCTCATCGCCTCTGAATTCAAACATTATATTACCTGTGATAAAAACACCCTGGTTATTGCCATCTCACAGAGTGGAGAAACCATGGATGTTGTAAAGGCGCTCAAGTATGCCAAGTCTCAGGGTGCTCGTATTGCGTCCATAGTCAATGTACCCTATTCCACCATCCAGAGAATGTCTGATCTCTCCATTGAGATTCTGGCAGGTCAGGAAATCTGTGTGGCCTCCACCAAAACCTTCAGCAATCAGGTCATAACCCTTTTAGCCCTAGCACAGCTATTCGGATACCATGTGGATTTAGATTCTCTCTCAGAGGAGATGAAAAAATGTATCGACATGCATGAAGGTCCAGTCTCACAGTGTGCTGCACAGTTAGAATCGGCCCATGATATCTATCTGATCGGGAGAGGCCTTTCCTATCCTGTGGCCCGGGAAGCTGCACTGAAATTAAAGGAGATTGCCTATGTCCATGCAGAAGGGATGATGGGTGGAGAACTCAAGCACGGAACCATCGCTCTCATTGAATCCAACACTCCTGTCATCTGTCTCATTCCCCGGGGGGACCATGAAATGGAGTCAAATACACGGGAAGTTCAGGCTCGCGGGGGAAATACCATCATAATTTCAAATGATAAAGAATTCAACCCAGAATTCCTACTCAATACAACTTCCAATGGTAAATTTGCTATTCTTGCCACTATTATAGGACAGATGATGGCTTACTATATTGCAAAAAAAAGAGGGTTGCCTATAGATAAACCCCGGAATCTGGCTAAGAGTGTTACAGTAGAATGAGAATCCCTCCATGTTCCAGCATGTACATGGACGGGATGTACGGATCTACTACCCGCAGGCACATTCCTCTGATGCTTCTTTGTATTCTTTTTGGATGAATTCTCCTGTGGTATTTCTTCTCCACAGGTGGGGAAGTGTATAGTGTAAGAGAGCACCTGCATCCAGAGCAATTCCTGTGGTAAAGGCTTCACAGAGAACCCCGGTATACCGGCTCTCTCTCAGGGCAACTGCATTCCCCTGTATTGTATTCATCCGGACCTGATCGGTAATCAATGCGTACATACTCTCGGCAAGGCTGCTGCTGAATTCACTTCCCCCATCGGTGGGGTTTACATCGCATTCAGGATCCAGGTCCCCATAGACACATGATTCCAACGTTGCCATCATAATGGCTTCTGTCATTCCCTGCAATTCTTCCAGAACACCCCTGCCACAGGGTGAATCCACTATCACGATGACATGAACTCCTCCAAATCCTAAAAGCATGTTCTTTATATCTGCTACTCTCAGGAAGGTATCTCCTGCCAGGATCGATCCTTCTGTACCATGGGCTGAAATATACAACAAACATGTACTTCCTGACTTCATCTCACCAGACCACTGGGAGAGCATGGTCTGTATTCCAGGTATAGTTCTCACCGTGGTAACCTGCAATCCTGCAGCAGTAAAGAGAGCTGTCATCATCTGTTCATCCTCATGAAAATCATCGCGTAAAGGGTGCCCGGGAGCCCAGCCATTGATGAGTAGAACACGATCAGATCCATCTGATTGGACAGAAGGAACAGCATATTCTACGTGCTGAGAGGATGGTGAGAATTGGGGAGCCTGTACCCAGTAGGTAGGTTTCCAGTAATCAGAAGAACTCCAAAGAGATGCTGCATTGAGAACAGGCCACCAGGTTTCATGATGTACTGTGATGTTCCCAGAAAAAATATCCACAAACAGATATGTGCAGGGATGGGCAAACTTGGCACAGGGATACTCATCGATCCAGAAAAACCAGCAGGGTTCATCCAGCAGATAGGGTGGGGGAATGGTTCCTTCTGTGGATGAAAAGGAGGGTGCAATCCGGTCTTCAGGAGTTATTGGTACAGGCCATAGAAAGGCTGCTGCAGTATCCTCTGTGCACTGATTGCGGACAGCCTGAATACTGTTCAGGAGGGAGGGTAGAGCCTGTATATATTCATGGCATAGTGATGCTGTTTGCTGACGATCAGCCCCTGCAATGACAATCACGACTTGATTACTGGTCCATATATTCATTTTAACCAGAATTACTCCTTCTTTTTCTATGAGACGGGTCTCCTGGGGTGAAAGGAAGGAATTGACCAGTGCACCTGTTCCTTCTGGTGCAGAAGCGCCTCCCAAAAAAAGTATCTGGGGGCTGTTCATTTCAGTATCAAACTCGCTGGGATGGACTACCTGTACAGAATGGAGAGATTCCAATAAGGAGAATGTATCGCTGGAGAGGTGAGTATCGATTGTATTTGCCACCACTATAAATTCTCTTGAAGTCCCACTCAGAGATTGTGGAATACTGCCCAGAAATATGACTGTGACCATGATAATCGTGATGACCCATACTTTCATCATGATATGATTTCTCAATCAATCTATATAACAGTGTCCACCCATCAGGGCCCTCTCTGGATAATTTCTTTCCTTCCAGTATCTCTCTCGGGAACATATGAATCCATTTCCATTATTCATACACAAAATTGATAGCATAGTCCAGACCCAGAGATACATCGGTGCAGAAAAAGCAAAGCTTTTAAATCCTTCACACATATCTCATGATAGTGAAATTCTATAGTACAGGAAATCCTGATCTCGACAAACTGATTGGTGGAGGTATCCCCGATCGAACCACAACTATATTGCATTCTCACCCAGGCAGTGGTGCTGAAGTACTCTGCTGGAATATTCTACATGAAGGATTGAAAGAAGGTGCAGATGGAATTTACTTCACCAGCAACCAGACACCTGAAGATGTCATTGAAGATATGCAGTTTTTTGGATGGAATGTCAATCCTCATTATAACAGGACTCTTCGATTCATCGATGCATTTACTCCCCGATACCAGGAATATACCAATGAACAACTGGCAGCCTTCAAAATTTTTGCTCAGGACCTCACTGCTGTGGATCAAATTGAACATGCACTCCATGAAGAAATCAAGAAAACTCGAGGGCAGGTCAGATGCATTATCGACTCACTTTCATTTATTTTGCAGAACAATGATGCAGAAATGGTTTCCGAGTTTTTTGATAGAATGAGAATGATGGCACAACGATTCGGAGGAATCTATGTGTTCATCCTGGTGGATGGAATGCACGACAAGAAAATAGAAACCACCCTTCCCTACATGGCAGATAATGTCATTCATTTCTCACGAAAGGTAGTGGGATACCATTTCATGGAATTGTTCATGAATATTTATAAATTCAAGAAAATGGTATATAACACCCGAAACATTGTATACCATATTGGGAGAGAAGGATTGAAAATCGATATGAAAGAAAGAATCATGTGAGGAGAACTCTATGTTTGATCAAAAAAAGATGCGAAAGATGATGAAACAAATGGGCATGAAAATGAGAGAGATTGAAGCAGAAGAAGTCATCATCAGGACCCCGGACGAAGAATATGTATTCGAACGACCTGATGTAGCATTAGTCAGTGTAGGTGGCCAGAAGACCTTCCAACTCTCAGGAAATTATATCACACGAAGACGACAGCTTGAAATATCTGATCAGGATATTTCACTGGTGATGGATCAGACGGGATGTTCAAAAGAGGAAGCAGAGAAATCTCTCAAAGAATTTAAGGGCGACATTGCAGCAGCAATCATGTCACTTTCCAAGAGTACCTGATTCACCTTCAACAATTCAGTTATGAGAAATTTTTCTACATTTCTTTTTTCATTCTGTCTATACCGCTCTATGAGAATTCAGTGGGGAAAAAGGTGTGTGGCCTCTTCACTCTTCACTCTTCACTCTTCATGGCTCTCTCGCTGGAGAAGGGGGAGTACATAGTGAGAAGAACCAGAGAACCTTTATAAAGTCTATGAAAATGTATGAAACGGAGGAATGTATGTGGAAGAAATAATGTCTGTAGCAGAATTAACCCGATCCTCACGAAAAGTCAACATTAAAGTCCATGTGGTACGAAAAAATCCTACCAATCAGGTGGTATCACGAAAAGATGGTTCCACCTATGATATTGCAGAAGCGCTGGTAGGTGATCCATCAGGATGTATTCTGATGACATTATGGAATGAGGACATAAAGTTAGTAGAAGAAGGAAAAAACTATCATATTTTCAATGGATATGTTTCTGTTTTCAAGAATTCCATGCGGCTCAACCTGGGAAGAAATGGTACTCTCGAAAAAATAGATGAAGACATTGCAGCCAATGAAAAAGTCAATGTATCAGAAAAAACTGTGGAGAGTACATTTAAACCCCGGCGCTCTTACAATACGAGATCGAACCGGTATTGAATCTATGCATTGTGTATGGAAATAGAGCATTTTACAGGAAATTTATGTCCTGCTTTTCTCAATGCTTCTTTAGCGTGAGCAATATTTCCTTCATCCACCCATACTGACATGACTTTCTGATTTTCATCCAATCGAGCAGCTGTTCCTACGGGTTTTCCAAAAGATCTCCTCATGCCATCTCCATATCGATCTGCTTTCTTTCCAGATGCCATCCTGTTCTCCCGGAGAATTTCATGAGGGTAGGTCCTGATCTTTAAATGATATCCCATTTTTCCCACTACTTTCTCCAGATGGCGATGAGATATAATACGGGCAGATTCCAGTGCATTGTGCCGTATCTGAATTGGTTCATTCACCCTGAGTGACACTTCATACTGGAATGTACGTTTTGTGTTTCCCATATCAAAATGAACGATTTTTATTCCCGGAATTCCGCGCATATACTCTTTTCTTGTATATGATGGCTTATCTACGTTCCGATCAATTTTTCCAGGTCGTAATTGTGGCATATATATCACCTTTACATATCTGTTTTTGATAAGTATCAGTTTTTCTGAGTATTATGAGCCCATATAAAGATTTCGGATTTTTTTACCACAGGATTATACACCCTCTTCATGGGGAAGCGTAGAATATTTCTCTCCCCGTGAAATTCTGTGTATATCTCCCTCTTTTTTCCTCAATATCGGGTAGGTATTTAAAGATTCTTTTCCAGTACATAGTAAAACACTGCGATTTTGTCTCGAGAAAAAAATTATGGAGGTTACATACAATGCAAAAGAAATATCCCTATCCCTCTGGTGAGGGAAAAGTCCGCTGGATTTCTACTGAATGGTTAGAAAAGAATTTGAATAAAAAACCCCTGCACATTTTAGATATCCAACCCAATGTTCACGACTATATTTCCGAACATATCCCGGGAGCTGTGTATTTTAATGAAGGATTGTTGCGCATTCCCCACAAGGGGCAACCTGCTGTATATGCTCCCCCTGAAGTCATGCAGGCACACTTTCGACGGATAGGTCTCCACCCTGATCACCCAGTCGTGGTATATACAGGAGTGGGTATCTTCAAAGGCTGGGGAGACGGCCTTGAACAGACCATGGTTTCCTACACACTGGCCCGGTTTGGACACAATTCAGTCCATGTCCTGGATGGTGGCCTCAATAAATGGAAGGAAGAAGAAAGGCCTCTCACTAAAGAATTTCCACATATTAAAGAATCCAATTTTTCAGTGGAAGTGAGAAAAGACTATTTTGTTGAATATGAAACATTTAAAAACATGAAAGACAAAAACGATGTCATTCTCCTGGATGCTCGCCCTGCAGATGTATATCAGGGACAGGGACCTTGGATAAAACCAGGACATATACCCGGTGCAATCAATCTTCCCTGGGCCAGTCTCATGGACCCCAAGAATAAAGCGTTGCTCAAATCAGAAGAGGATATACAATCCATACTCACCCAACACTCCATAACACCAGACAAGACAATCATCTGTTCCTGTGGTACTGGCCGTGAGGCTTCCAATGAATTCATTCTCTTCAAATGGTATCTCCAGTATCCAAAGGTCTTCATTTACGAAGGTTCCTTTACCGAATGGACATCATACCCAGAGAATCAGACAGTGACTGGAAAGAATCCTCGGTGATATTCCCAGGAGATACCCATGATATTTGAAAAAATCGTATCGGAGGGACTGGCTCATAATTCTTACCTGGTAGGCTCTGCAGGAAAAGCCTGTGTCATCGATCCTCGACGAGACTGCAACATATATTTAGAACGTGCTTTTGACCACAATGTGGCCATTACCCACATTTTTGAAACCCACCGCAATGAAGATTATGTCATTGGTTCTCTTCAACTGGCAGCTCATACCGGTGCTCAGATCTATCATGGATCACGCATGGATTTTGCATATGGGAATCCAGTATCCCATGGAGACACCTTCACTGTGGGAAATATGAATCTGACCGTGCTTGAGACACCAGGACATACTGAAGAGAGTATATCCATTGCACTCACCGATACAGAAATGGGAACTGGCAATGAACCCTATATGGTATTCACCGGTGATGCTCTTTTTGCAGGAGAAGTAGGACGAACAGATTTTTTTGGAACAGCAGAGATTCCCCGGGTGGCAGGAGCACTCTATGACAGCCTTTTCAATATACTGCTTCCCCTGGGAGATGGTGTCATAGTCTGTCCAGCTCATGGAGCAGGATCTGTATGTGGTTCTCATATGGTTGAACACGAAATCACCACCATTGGCTACGAAAAAAAAGTCAACCCAATGCTTCAAAAATCAAAAGAGGATTTTATTGAGCATAAAAAAAATGAAATTCTCTACCAATCTCCCTACTTCAAGCATATGGAAATACTCAACAAAGAAGGGGCACCCCCATTGAATGATCCTCTATTCTCCCCTCCCCTGAACCCCGAGAAAGTAGCTCACTATACCCAGAAGGGAGCTCAGATTCTGGATGTGCGAAATCCAGCCAGTTTTTCGGGAGGTCACATACCGGGGAGCTACAACATCTGGAGCCAGGGAGTGCCTTTATTTGCAGGATGGGTGCTCACCTATGATACTCCCATTATCATCATCGATGAAGATACCGGAACTGTTCCAGATGTCCTGTCTTATCTGGTTCGCATGGGTTACGATTCCATAGGAGGTCATCTGGCAGGAGGATTTACCTCCTGGTATAAGAGTGGACACCCTCTCACTACTGTCTCCACCTGGTCTGTGCATGATCTCGAGGCTGCCCTGAATACAGATATTTTTCTTTTGGATGTGAGGGAACGTTCTAACTGGAAGCAGGACGGCTTCATTGAAGGTGCCCACAATATCTTTGTAGGAGAGGTCTCAGACCGATTGGAAGAGATTCCACAGGATATTCCCGTGGTCATATACTGTGATTCTGGATTTAAAACCAGTATTGCTGCCAGCATCCTGAAAAAGAATGGATATGAGCATATAACTACTGTGCTGGGTGGAATGGCAGGCTGGAAGAATGCACAGTATCCGGTGAACTTCTCATAAACAGATCACAGCATATCTATTTCTCTTTTTTTTATTGATATATAGACATGCAGAATGTAAATCATGAAACGAAATCTATATATAATGAGTATCCAGTATGATATGAGGTAAGGTATAGTCATGAAAAAATTTATCGCCACACGGATATTGGGATTTATCATCATTGTATTTGTGATGCTTACCGTGATCTTCTCTGTGACACGCGCTATTCCTTCTGATCCCGCCGCACTCTATGTTTCTCCTCGAATGCCCCCCGAAGTGAAAGAAAATCTCGTACAGCGGTTCGCTCTGGATGAATCTCTGGAAACCCAGTATATCCAGTACCTGAAAAACTTCTTTCAAGGTGATCTTGGGGATTCATTCTATTATGGTGAAAATATATGGGTAATGTTGAAGAATGGAACTGTCCCTACACTCATTCTGCTGACCGGTACACTTTTCTGGGCACTGGTTCTGGATTTCATTTCAGACCGAAAATATCCCCAAAAAGCCCTGATTAACAGTATTGCCTATCTGATACCATTCTTATTCCTGGGACTGCTCCTCATATTCGTATTCTCATTTAGAATGGATATTGTACCTATAGGTGGCTGGATGTCTCAATCTGCAACATCGGTTTCAATGGGTGCAAAGGTTGTGGATGTACTGCACCATATGATATTACCGGTCATGGTCCTCATCATCTGGCTATTAGTTGCCTATATCCCGCTGGTAAAAACTGTGTCCAGAGGAGCCATAACAGAAAAGAAGACACTTGTACCGCCAGGATTGTCAACAGTTATAGCAGGGTCCTTATTATTCTATAGCCTACAGATAGTGATGACTATCTTTAGCTGGCCTGGATACCAGGGAATGATGCTGATAGCATCTCTCAATTATGATTATCCATTAGCCATCGGTGCTCTTCTCGTGGGGTTACTCTTTTCCTTTGCAATCACGCTCTGTCTTGAAATTGTCTATGGAACTCTGGCATTCATTTCTCATCCATCTTCTACAGCCAGCCCTTCTTGATGAACCATTTCCTCTCCTGTGCATTGTATACCCCATAACTGAGAACAAGCATTCCCCGGGAAAATATATAGGTGCAGATGATGGGAGGAAGGAGCCAGTTCATGGCTTTGAAGGTATATCCAGCTGTGAAGCACCACTGAATCATCATCCCCCAGGTTACGGTAGCTGGATCTCCCAGTCCTAGAAATCCAGTGAGTGCAGAATAGAGAGTGGCAGAGGATATAAACAAACATATGCCACTGATAAGGTAACAGATAGAGACTTGTTCTCCATTTCTGAATTGTTTTTCCAGAGGATGTCCAATAGCCAGCCATACCATAAATGCCAGGGGTAATCCCAGAACCAAAACTACAGTGAGATAAGAAATACGACCCATTACCATGCCCAGAAAAAGGGACGATATGAGGAGAAAAGCTACCATGGACAGGGGAAAGGCCACAAATCGGACATATCGATTGAGAAATGTATCTTCGAGCATAGGGGTCGAAGAACGAAGCCGGGACATGATGAATGCTGCCAGCACCACCAGTGGTAGTCCCATAATGCTCCAGACAATACCAAGACGTATAGCATTATATGCTCCCTCACAGAGCTGACTGAAGAGATCCCTACCCAAGAAATCTGTCCCCAACAGGTGTGCTGCAGAGGGATCGGAATATCCAATTATTTCAGGATCCGTACCATACAGAGGTTGATACATGGGGTCGACAGTGGGTAGATAAAAAGAGATGATTGCAAATACCATAAATATGACCAGGACTGCTAACCCCACTTTTTCTAAATTCTCCGGCATATATCAACAATATTGCATGAAATATAAAAACATTATGTTCTGGTCACTATTATGTCGGGTTCCTTCTTTCGAACCACATAGAGAGATCATAGGTTCCAAATGTTTTGGTCTTTTCCATATCAAATCCCATCTTTTCGAAGAGATGAAGCATAGGTTTGTTCTCTGTTAACACCTCGGCTGTGAATCCCAGCAGCCCATGTCGTTTGGCAAGCAGGGTCAGATACGAGAGCAGTTCTGTGCCTATGCCCTGATCCTGGTAATCATCCCTGACCACCAGGGCCACCTCAGCCGTATGGGATGTGGTGTCAATGCCATACTGGCCCAGACCCACAACTTCTTCCACTTCATCTTCCTGGATAATTGCTAAAATCACCATTTCCTTGGTATAATCGATGATGACAAAATCCTGAAGTCGTTCATGGGGCATATCCTTCCGCTGAGAAATAAACCTGCGGTACAGGCTCTGATCAGACAGTGCATAGAAAAAATCCTTGAGT
>AZIF01000147.1_pt1 | contig 19373 bp, 19 predicted proteins | sample 359031 | NCBI WGS metagenome assembly AZIF01 (sample SAMN02429710, study PRJNA222658) | marine sediment metagenome | biome: Sediment sample; isolation source: sample MGS-PRI from oil contaminated site at the harbour of Priolo Gargallo... | place: Italy: Priolo | collected 2011-03-08 | depth 6 m m
CACCATGCCTCATTCCCTGGTCATAGTCATGCAGGATCATGCTGCTGCCTGGAAAGCCTTCGATGAAGTCATAGATACCTCAGTACAGCGGGTGGCATTATGTGATACCTACCTGGATGAAAAAACCGAAAGCATAATGGCTTCCGAATCGGTGAAGGATCTTTTTGGGGTGAGACTGGATACTCCTGGTTCCCGCCGTGGGAATTTCAAAGAAATCATCCAGGAAGTGAGATGGGAGCTGGCAGTGAGAGGATTCACAGATGTGAAAATCTTTGTTTCGGGAGGATTAACAGAAGAAAGCGTACAGGAATTACACCCCTTTGTGGATGGATTTGGCGTAGGCACCTATGTTTCCAACGGTCGAACAATCGATTTTTCCATGGATATTGTCCAGGTGGGAGATCGGTTCGCTGCGAAACGGGGGAAATTCTCGGGTAAAAAGCAGATATACCGATGCATGGAATGTCTGAAAGATGTCATCGTACCCTGGGATGCAGACATACCTGAATGTGAAGATCATGGACCAATGGAGCCTCTGTTAGAACCCCTGGTAGAACAGGGAACTATTGTGAGAGATATGGAGGATCCTCAGGCTATCAGAAAATATGTACTGGATCAGGTGAAATCCCTGCAGATATGGGAATGAATGCATCACCTCAGTGATACAACGAAAAAAAAGAAAGAGAAAGAATCAAAAGGGTATAGGACAGATTATATGATTATTTTTTAATGTATGTGTGTTATTTCATTTTATTTTATTCTTATTTAGATTTTGCATTTGGTGCATTGCCGATATTGGAGTATCCCCGAGATTCCCAGTATCCTTCATATACATAGTCAACCAATTCAATCTTCACAACCCATTTCACCCATTTATAGCCCACTTTGTCTGGAACTACCAGTTTCAAGGGATAGCCATGTTCAGCAGGAAGGGTCACTCCATTCATTTCATATGCCAGAATGGTATCTTCCAGTAAGGCTTTCTCCAGGGGGATGCTGGAACTGTATTCATCTGCAGCATAAAATACCACAGATACTGTGTCGGTGGAATACCCTGCTTTTTCCAGTATGAAAGCCAGTGGAACACCTGTCCATTCTCCAATTCCCTCATATCCAGGCATACAGTAGAGGAGATTCACCTGAGTTACTGAAGGCATGAGGAGAATATCTTCATAGGTGAGGCTGAGTGGAGAGTCTACTAATCCAGTGACTTCCAGTCTCCATTCCTCAATGTTGATTTCAGGCTGCACTCCCAGATCGAGCACGAAAAAATCTTCTATGGGAGTGATTTCAGTGGATACTGATTGTTTTTCAGGTTCCTGTGCAATACATCCTGCCAGGAGGAGTGCAAAAACTACAAAGCCCACGTATTTCATATATTATATAAGTGAAGGAAACAATATAAATGATTCTCCTTTAAAAAATAGATATATATGCAATTTCACTTATTGATACTGCAATTTTTACTGAATTTTAATTAATTATGTTCCTGGGGCCATTCAGAACAAGGATTCTCTGTCATCGTAGATATCCCTGATCTGCCAGGAATACAGCACCAGACAGTATGAGAGATATTATCAATAACAGTATATCCACTTTTATCCCTTTGATCCTGAATCGTTTCAGTTCATATCGGGCAGCCAGCACCACATGTGCGATGAGAAGGATGAATAAGGGAAGGTCAAATGTTTCATGGAGGTAATATGCATCACCTCTGTGAAGAAATGTTAGATCACGGGTATATGCATATCCAGAAACAGCTACCACAATCATGAATGGAACGAGAGCCCATGAAATATATCGATGAATTCTGTATAGTGTTCTATTCCCAGACATTATCTTCCCCCTCCAGTTCCTACTGACACCACACAACAAGGGCCTGATCCGGGTATCCATATACTCATCATACCCCTGGTGATCATTCCATGCATATAAATTATATGATAATAATCAATACCCGATACGTCTTCAATTATTAACTAATAGGAAAAAATGAAGAATGGGAAAAAACCAGGGTGGAGAGAATTAAAACATGGCAGGTTCCTTGTATTCACCGTACACATCTCTGAGCACCTGGCAGGTTTCTCCCAGGGTGGCAAAGTGCTTGACAGCATTCACTATGAAAGGCATCAGGTTGACATCTTCTGCTTCTGCAGCTTTTTCAAGTTCCCTGAGGGATGCCTCCATTTTTGAAGAGTCTCTGTGTTTTCTGAGATTCTGTAATCGATTCACCTGTTTTTTCTCCAGTTCAGGATCTACTTTCAAGAGGGGAATAGGGATTTCTTCTTCTGTGATAAATTCATTTACTCCCACTATGACCCGTTTTTTCTCATCGATCTGTTTCTGGTATTGATATGCAGATTTGGCTATTTCCTGCTGGAAGAATCCTTTCCGGATGGCAGGAAGGACTCCGCCCATGCTGTCGATGCGGTCAAAATAGGAGAATGTTTCTTCTTCCATCTGTTCTGTCAGGTATTCCACAAAATAACTGCCGCCCAGGGGGTCCACAGTATTTGTCACTCCCGATTCGTGAGCGATGATCTGTTGCGTTCTCAGAGCAATGGTGGCTGCCTTTTCCGTGGGAAGGGCCATGGCTTCATCCATGGAATTGGTATGCAGAGACTGGGTACCTCCCAGTACTGCTGCCAGTGCCTGGATAGTTGTTCTCACTATGTTGTTCTCAGGTTGCTGGGCTGTCAGAGAACACCCTGCAGTTTGAGTGTGGAATCGCATCCAGCAGGCTCGATCATTTGCATTAAATTCTTCTCTCATTATTCTGGCCCAGATCCTGCGAGCAGCCCGGAATTTTGCAATTTCTTCAAAAAAATCGTTGTGGCAGTTGAAAAAGAAAGATAATCGGGGGGCAAATTCATTGACGTTGAGCCCTCTTTTCACAGCTTCCCTCACATATTCACGTCCATCTGCCAGGGTGAATGCCAGTTCCTGCAGCGCGGTGGATCCTGCCTCCCTGATATGATATCCAGAGATGGAAATGGTGTTCCAGCGGGGTACATGGCGTGTTCCATATTCAAAGGTATCGATGATCAGTTTCATGGATGGTTCCGGGGGAAATATAAAGGATTTCTGGGCGATATATTCCTTGAGAATGTCATTCTGGATAGTTCCTGAAATCACGTCAAGTGGTGCTCCCTGTTTCTGAGCACACACTAAATAGAGTGCCCATACAATTGCAGCAGGACCATTGATGGTCATGGAGGTGGTGACTTTGTCGAGGGGTATGCTGTCGAAGAGGGTTTCCATGTCCTGCAATGAAGAAACTGCCACACCACATCTTCCCACCTCACCCAGGGCAAAGGGTGAATCAGAATCATATCCATAGAGAGTGGGAAAATCAAAAGCCACACTCAATCCGGTATTTCCCTGGGAGAGTAGATATTTATACCGCTCATTAGTTTCTTCAGCAGTACCAAAGCCAGAAAATAATCGCATGGTCCATAGTCGACCGCGATACCCTGTAGGATGTAATCCCCTGGTGAAGGGATACATTCCGGGAAAAGAGATATCTCTCACATAATCAATATCCTCTATATTAAGGGGAGTATATAATCGTTGGATTTCTCGTGAAGAAGTAGTCAGGAACTGAGTCTGACGTTCTTTAATGGAGGATGTTTCCTCCCATTTCTCTTTCTTTTTTGCCAGATCTTTCAGCATGTGCCTTCCTCCTACCAGAGCATGTGTTATCCATGATTTAAAGGTTATGGTGAGAATGAGATACAGGGGAAAAATTTCACCTGTCCACCCCGTATTCTGCAGAGATCAACATGGCCTGGTAAGGTGAACCTTTTTTATATCTCTGTATAAGGTATAAGCATGGACCTCTCACAATTGTTACTCAGCGGAGCAAGAATGACTGCCACCCACTGTGATAAATGTGGATATCCCCTTTTTGAAAAGAATGGGAAACTCATCTGTGCCAACTGTACAGAAGAGGAACAGGTGACCCCACAGAACACGACGGTAGCCAATCAGAAATGGGATGAGCTCATGAGGAGATTACAGGAGAGCAAAGACTTAAATGAAATTGAACACATCCTCAGATGTTTAACCCTTCTCAAGGAGTTGATGTGAATGTATCAAAAAATTGAAGACGTACTCACCGAATCTCAAGATGCTCTCTCTACAAAGGAAGTGGCCGAAAAAGTGGGAATAAGTATAGCAGAGGCCGGAAAAAATCTTTTACGATTAAAAGAAGAAGGAAAAGTAGACAGTGTAGAAAAAGAGGGAAAAATTTGCTGGCAAATAAGTGAAGGTGATGAAGAAGCCACCAAACTGGAAAAAAGAGTACACAGGACATGACGAGAGCTAGTCAGGTCTGCTCTCTCTACTGTACTGATACGCATGATAACTACAGTGATATTTGATCTGGATGGAACACTTACCGATTGCAATCTGGAACTGGCAAAAGCCCGTGTTTCCCAGGCACTCTCTGCTCTGAGTAAAAAATCCTATGAGGACATCCTCACGCATATGAATCACATTCATTACCGGTGTAATGTGGAGAGCATCTATGATCGCAATTTGTGGTGGGATGAATTTGAGGTGACCCTCTCCCCTCGTGAGAAGCAGGAGCTCACCCATCTGTACTGGGAAAGCGTCATGGAGACGACACGTATTAAACCCTGTGCAGCATATGTTCTCAGTGAATTGAAAAAAATGGGATTGCTGCTGGTCTTGCTGACAGATTTTGATGGGAAGAGCTTTTCAAAACGGAAAAGGATTGAATCACTCCCTATTCTCACCTATTTTGACCTGGTGGTCATTGCTGGCGACGATACTGAAAAACCAAAACCTTCTCCTGAACCATTCACTCATATTCTCGACACACTGGATATTCCTCCTGAACAGGCCCTCATGATTGGAGATAAACCTACAGTAGATCTGGTGGGTGCAGCGTCCCTGGGAATGTATACCCTGCTTTTGAAAGGGGAGTACGGGAGCCAGTGGGAACACGCAGTAGATGATCTGATCGGGATTCTTCCCTTTGTGAGATCTTTACAGGAGAATGATCTGTAAGCTGTCAGAAGGAATTCTCTCTACATACTCCGGGTGAAATTATTGATTACATATTTCAGTTAATGTAATCAATGTTTCCTTTCTGTATAATTTTCCTATGTATTTAAATCAAATTAGTATTTTATTTGGGGATAAAATCATAAAATTTATAAAGGACTCCTGCAGAATCTATGTACCAGTGTACGTTCATTGTACAACGGGGTGAAAACATATGGAAGACAACATGACATGTCTCTCAGAATTCCTCAATTTTGCATGTATTCTGAAGGGAGAAAAAGTTCATCTTGAAAAAATTAAGGAACACATACTCACAGAATATGTCGAAACCGGTCTGGTGGAATTGATTAATCCCACCTATGACAAAAAGGAACTTCATTTTCTCAATGAGTTTGAGTGGAAAAAATATCAGAAATTGAAAACACGGGATGAACGGCTCATTGGAGCAGGATTTCCTTGAGTAGTGGTTAGAGTACTTCAATATTTTATCTATTTTTTCCCTTTTTTTCTTAAAATATAATTTATAAATACATTTTTTGCTCAAGTCTGCCCTGAAACCAGGGAAATCCATAATTTTAAATGGATGCAAATGAAGGAGGCTGCATGCCCAATATTGTGGAGACAACACTTGAACACGAAATGAAAGAATCCTATATTGATTATGCTATGTCTGTTATTGTGGGAAGGGCATTACCTGATGTGAGAGATGGGTTGAAACCGGTCCATAGAAGGATTCTCTATGCCATGAATCAAATGGGGTTGACCTTTGATAAGGCCACCCGTAAATCTGCCAGGGTGGTGGGAGAAGTCCTGGGTAAATATCATCCTCATGGAGATACAGCAGTATATGATACACTGGTGCGGATGGTGCAGGATTTCAGTCTGCGGTACCCTTTGATTTTTGGGCAGGGAAATTTCGGATCGGTAGATGGAGATTCAGCCGCTGCCATGCGGTATACTGAAGTGAAAATGGCAAAGATTGCCCATGAATTGTTAACCGATATTGAAAAAGAGACAGTACCATTTATCCCCAATTTTGATGGAAGCCTGGAAGAACCCTTTGTATTACCCGCAAAATTACCTAATTTACTGATCAATGGAAGCTCGGGAATTGCAGTGGGAATGGCTACCAATATCCCCCCTCACAATTTGGGAGAGGTGGTGGATGCAATCATTTTAATGATTGATCATCCCAATATTCCCCTGCGGTTTCTCATGAAGGTATTGAAGGCTCCTGATTTTCCCACGGGGGGGTTAATCTATGGGAAAACAGGTATTGAGAAGGCCTACCGAACAGGGAGAGGCAAGCTTACCCTCCGTGCACGGAGTACCATAGAAGAAAAGAATGGAGTCAATCGTATTCTCATTACAGAAATACCGTATCAGGTCAATAAAGCAAAATTGATCGAAGATATTGCTCACCTTGTGCGGAGTAAGAAGATCGAGGGAATTTCAGATCTTCGAGATGAATCTGACAGAGAGGGTATGCGGGTTGTAATCGAAATTCACCGCGATGCATTACCCGAAATTGTGTTGAATCAACTCTTCAAACACACCAGCCTGCAGACTACCTTCGGTATTATCATGCTGGCGCTGGTAGACGGGGAACCCCGCACCTTAACAGTAAAACAGATGCTCACCCATTACATTGACCACCGGGTAGCGGTCATCATAAAAAGAACAGAATATGATCTCAAAAAAGCACAGGAAAGAGCACATATCCTCGAAGGACTTATCATAGCCCTGGATAATATTGATGAAGTCATTAAAATTATTAGAGAGTCACAAAAAGTAGAAGAAGCACGAGAACGATTGCAGGCACGATTCAATCTCACAGAAAGACAGTCCAAAGCCATTCTGGACATGCGGCTCCAGCGACTGGTAGGCCTGGAGAGGGAAAAAATTGCTGCAGATCTGGAACACACGCTCTTATTGATACAGCGTCTCAAACAGATTCTGGCCAGCCGACAGCAGGTACTGGAAATTATCAAGGAAGAATTGCTGGAATTAAAGGAAAATTATGGAGATGAGAGGCGTTCAGAAATTGTTGAAAAACAGGTGGAACTGACCAAGGAAGATCTCATCCCGGAGGAAGATGTGGTGGTAACTATAACCCGGGGTGGATACATCAAGAAGACTTCTGCAGATGTATACCGCATGCAGAAGAGAGGAGGCAAGGGTGTGATGGGAATAGAAACTAAAGAAGAAGACATGGTGGAACATCTCTTTGTTGCCTCCACTCATGATTATATCCTCTTTTTCACCGATAAAGGAAAAGTATACTGGTTGAAAGCCTATGATGTTCCCACCTCTTCCCGGACTGCACGGGGAAAACCTATTGTCAATCTCTTGAAAATTTCAGATGAGAACATCACCGCAGCTGTGTGTGTGAGAGATTTTCCCGATGATCAGTACCTGATAATGATCACCCGGAATGGTATGGTGAAAAAAATCGTGCTCAGTGAATTTGGAAATCCCCGGCCCAGCGGAATCATAGCCATATCCCTCAATGATGATGAACTGGTCAATGTGATTCAGACAGATGGGAATCAGGAAATTTTTTTGGCCACCAGGATGGGAAAGGCAATCAGGTTTCATGAAGATGATGTGAGGCCCATGGGAAGGTCTGCCATGGGAGTGAGAGGAATCTCTCTGAATCATGGAGACCAGGTGGTGGGAGGAATCACCGTGATGGAAGAAAGTGTCCTCATGGTGACCGAACAGGGATATGTGAAGCGAACATCATTCCAGGAATATCCATGTCAGAAGCGGGGTGGAAAGGGAGTCATTACTATGAAAGTGACCCCTCACAATGGAACCATAGCAGACATGAGAGCAGTCTCTGATATTGACGAAGTACTCATCATTTCCCAGCAGGGAAAACTCATCAGGACTCCTGCCAAGGACATCAGAGAGATGGGCAGGGTAACCCAGGGAGTCATCGGCATGACCCTGGAGGTAGATGATCTGGTCAGTGCAGTGACGGTGGTGGAGCGTGATTGAATGAGTCTGTTTGGGACATCAGGTGTGCGGGGGATCGTGGGTCAGGACATCACTCCCTCCATGCTGCTGGCACTGGGAAAGGCTATCGGGTCTGCTCTTCCTCTGCAATCCGATGTGTGCATGGCTACAGATACCAGGTTGTCTGGAGATATGCTTAAAAGCAGCCTCACAGCAGGTATTCTCTCCACGGGGGTCAATGTCACCCATCTGGGAACAGCACCCACTCCTCTGCTGGCATACATCACCCGGGCTCTGGGATTTCAGACAGGAATCATGATTACCGCCTCTCACAATCCTCCCCAGTTCAATGGAGTGAAACTGTGGAATCCCTCCACTATTGGGTATTCTCCACAGCAGGAAAAGACGGTAGAAACTATTTTTCTCCAGAAAACATTCAGGGAGGCTCACTGGAAGCAGTTGGGGCATGTATATACCAATGCTACTGCTTCAGAAACATATTTCAAAGACATATCTAACAAAATAGATGTAAAAACAGATTTAAGAGTAGTTATTGACCCGGGAAATGGGGCAGCATCCCACATTGCCTCTCGATTGTTCAGAAAATTGGGTATTGAGGTGTTCCCTATCAATGATGAACCTGACGGGAGGTTTTCTTCCCGTCCTTCAGAACCCCGGGAAGACACCCTGCAGGGAACTATTTCCTACCTGCAGGATGAAGGTGCAGATATTGCAGTATGTTTCGATGGGGATGCAGACAGAGTGGTATTTTGTGACCGGAAGGGATTCTTAGGGTATAATGAGATGATTTCATTTCTTTCTCACAAAGTAGTAGAAGCTGTATCCGGGAAGGTGGTGGCTACCACCGTGGAAACAGGTAAACTCCTGGATCATGCAGTTGCTCCTCATGGAGGGTCTGTAGTCAGGGGACGGGTGGGAGATGTTGCAGTGGCGCACCTGATGCAGCAACACTCAGCCTGTATTGGCGTGGAACAGGTAGGTGTCTACATCATGCCCCACATGGGAATGCACCCTGACAGTTTTTATGCAGCCCTCTTTTTACTGAATACTATAGATACTCCTGAACAGATCAGGGACTATATCAAAACACTCCCCAGGCTTTATTTTTCCAAAAAAAGCATTCCCTGCCCCAATGAATTAAAAGAAAAGGTGATGAAAACTATTCAGCCCACAGCAGGTGAATTACAACCTGAAGAATTCACTCTGCTCGATGGAATTCGACTGGAGTTTTCAGATTCCTGGCTTCTTATTCGGCCCAGTGGAACAGAACCCATCATCAGGGTGATCTGTGAATCTGAGTCACATTCACACATGAATCAATATCAGCAGGAGGGGGTAGCCATGGTTACCGATGCTCTCAAGGAAGTGGAATCATGAAATTAGTTTTTCTGGCCGGTGGCGTGGGAAAGCGGATGTTTCCCATAATCAAGGAAAAGTGTTTGTTACAATTTTTAGGAAAAGAATTGATACTTCATCAAATAGAGCTTGCCCAGAAGGCAGGTATTACTGATCTGGTCATAGTATCCAATCCCCAGAATATTGCAGATATCAGACCCATTGTGAAGGATAGAGCCAGCTATGTGGTTCAGAAATATCCCCGGGGAATGGCTGATGCACTGCTCTGTGCCCGGGACCATCTGCAGGGAGAAGATATTCTGGTTGTAAACCCCAATGATCTCTTTGAGTTTTCAGCCTACACCCGTATGCTCTCCTCCATACAGGAGGGAGATGCAGATTCCTATATCCTGGGATATAAAGTGGATAGCTATTTTCCAGGAGGATATCTCATCATAAAGGATGGGACTGTACAGGGCATCATGGAAAAGCCAGGGCGGGGCAATGAACCCTCCAACTTGGTTAATTTAGTCCTGCATTATCACCGGGATGCAGATACCCTGCTGGATTACCTGGAGAAAACAGACAGCTCACGAGATGATGTATATGAAAAATCCCTCACCACCATGATTCATTCTGGACATACAGTTTCCCCTGTGCTCTATGATGGATTCTGGACTGCCATCAAATATCCCTGGCATCTGTTCAATGCTGTCTGTTATTTCATGGATCAGACAGAAAACAGGGTGGCAGATTCAGCAGAAATATCGGAAAAAGCCACTATCAAGGGGAAGGTGATCATTGAGGAAAATGTTAAAATTTTTGAATACGCCACCATCAATGGCCCCTGTTATCTTGGCCCCGACTGCATTATCGGGAATAATGCACTGGTACGGGAATACGCCCATATTGGAGAACGAACTGTGGTGGGGTATTCTACCGAAGTCAAACACTGTTATATTGGATCTGATTGTTGGTTTCATTCAAATTATGTGGGTGACTCAATCATTCTCGATGGTTGTTCATTTGGATCAGGAACAGTAACTGCCAATTTCAGGTTCGATGAAAAAGTGGTCAACGTGGATATCAATTCAGAGATGGTGAGTACAGGATTGGATAAATTCGGGTGTATTATGGGGGAAAATTGTAAGACAGGAATAAATGCTTCTATTATGCCAGGAATGAAAATCGGTCCCAATGCCATCGTAGGATCACATGCCATGGTTTTCCAGAATGTAGAGCCAAATACCATGCTGCTGGTCAACCAACAGCAGACAACAAAAGAGAATAAATTACAATTTGCCAAGGAAAAGAAACTCGAACTCCTCAAAAAATTAGTAGGCCATGAATAGATCTGCATGGGTTCTTTGAATATATTTTTCAAGGAAATGGTTCCATTTTGGTGAGGTGCATTCTTAGACACACCGAAAGGTTTATATAGGTTTACGCTATAGATTATGTGGAAAGGAAAGGGTTCCCAGAATATCGTGAGATTTTCAACTATTGTATATTGTGATTGGCTTTCACCCTCATCCTTAGGTGACATTATGTTACGTGAAAAAATTTGTCCTGAATGTAAGAGCAAGAGCTTGGTTCAGGATTATGATAGGGCAGAGATCGTCTGTAGCAACTGCGGATTGGTGATCGAAGAAGGGATTTTAGATATGGGCCCCGAATGGAGAGCATTTGATTCTGAACAGAGAGATGAACGGGAGCGCACAGGAGCCCCCATGACCTATATGATCCATGACAAGGGCCTTTCTACCGAGATTGATTGGAGAAACAAGGATATTCACGGCAGAGACCTCACTCCAAAACGCAGGGCCCAGGTATACCGGATGCGTAAATGGCAGAGTAGAATGAAAGTATCTTCTTCTGCTGCCCGCAATCTGGCCTTTGCCCTGACAGAAATTGTACGTCTATCATCCCATCTTAAATTACCCAAAAATATTCGAGAAGCAGCAGCTGTTCTGTACCGGAGATGTCTGGAAGAAGACCTCATCCGAGGAAGATCCATCGAGGGGATGGCGTCAGCGTGTTTATATGCCGCGTGTCGTCAGTGTCGGGTACCCAGAACTCTGGATGAGATCAGTGAACACGCTCGTGTGGAAAAGAAAGAAATTGCCAAAGATTACCGGTATATCATGAGGGAACTGGGATTCAATCTCCCCCCCACCAACCCCATGGACTACTTACCCCGGTTTGCATCTCAACTTGGTGTCAGTCCTGCAGTGCAACGGAAAGCAGGGGAAATTCTGCAGGAAGCCATGGATCGAGAATTGCTTTCAGGGAGAAGTCCAAAGGGAATTGCAGCCGCGTCCCTCTATATTGCTTCTATCCTAGAAGACGAGCGTAAGACACAGAGAGAAGTGTCAGATGTTGCTAATGTCACTGAAGTCACCATCCGTAACAGGTACAAAGAGCTCCAGGATGAACTGGGGCTGCATGTCGAAATTTAATTTCTTTCCTTTTTTTTATTCGCACTATATATTTCACCGGGAGAGAATGTCTGCATAGTATGATTCATACTGGGGTACAATAGTACCCGTGGTAAAGTGTTCTTCCACTGTTTTTCGTGCATTGTCACCGATTTTTTTCCTGTATGATTCATCGGTGAGGATATCTATGGCATGGGCTGCCATCTGTTCTGTATCACCTTTCTCACAGAGAAATCCATTTTTTCCATGAGCTATGAATTCGGGTAATCCACCCACCCGGGTGGCAATAACGGGTACAGAAGAGGCCATGGCCTCCAATGCAGCCAACCCAAAGCTTTCCATTTCACTGGGGAGTAAAAATACATCGCTGCGTGCAAGTATATCCTCTACTGACCGTACATTACCAAAAAATGTGGTATTCTCCTGAATATTGCATTTTGTAACGATCTCTTCGGCCAGGGGTATTTCAGGACCATCTCCCACCAGGTATAACTGTGCAGGAGTTTTTTCAGAAATTTTACAGAAGGTATTAATAACATCGGGAATTCGTTTCAATTCCCGAAAATTAGAGACATGGGTGACGATTTTTTCATCATGCTCGCAAGTGAAGTAGCGGGTGGGATCCACAAAATTATGGATCACTCTGATATCTCTGTGAATGGAAAATTCTTCCACTGTCAGATTCTTTAGAAACTGGGAGACTGCAGTCACTCCATCGGACTGTTCGATGGAAAATCGTGTCACACTCTTGTAGGATGCATCCAGGCCCACCAGCTGGACATCTGTGCCATGAAGCGTGGTGATGATTGCAATATTATCATTGAGCAGTTTCTTGGTGAGATATGCTGAGGTAGAATGAGGAATGGCATAATGGACATGAAGGAGATCCAGGGCTTCCTGCTGGACAACTTCAAGCATTTTGGAGGCAAGGGCAAGGGTGTAGGGAGGAAATTTGAAAAGAGGGTAGGAGAGAACGGGGACCTTGTGAAAGGGAATACCTGTTCCTTCCAGACGGAAGGGCTGAGCATAACAGATGAAATGGACGTCATGTCGTTTGGAAAGTTCGCGACCCAGTTCTGAAGCGAGGACACCACTTCCTCCAAAAGTTGGATAACAAACCATACCAATTTTCATATATTAAATGGATCACTTACTTTTAAAAACCCTTCTGCCAGAAAAGGTTCACCATATTCTGTATTTATTAATGATCCATAATATGCTGCTTTAACCTGCATCTGATGAAGATATGATTTGAGATAGGGAAGATCAGTATAAAACTGGGAGTGATATGAGGAGAGGACTTCCATTTTTTTCTCGAAAGAGGCGGTGATATCCACGATGAAGGTGGGAGTGAAGGGGGAATTGAGCATGTAGTAGAGAAGATGATCCACATAGTGAGGTAGTCCTACTTTCTTCAATCGTGCATAGACCAGTGCATGTTTCACAATGACAGAACATGCTGAATGATCAGGGTGGCGGTCCTCCCGGAAAGGAGCCAGTACCATACGGGGGGTATATTTACCGATGATGCGGGCAATGGTCAGTCGTGTCTGGTAGGTATCTGAGAGCTGTCCGTCTTTCAGGGCTACATTCTCTCTCACCTCCAAATCCAGGAGTCGAGATGCTTGTTTTGCTTCATGTATTCTGGTTTCCCCAGAGGCGGTACTGGACAGTTCTCCCTCTGTCAGGTCGATGATACCGGTGGAATACCCTCTGGCTTTCATTTCCAGCAGGAATCCTCCTGCACCCAGTTCAGCATCATCAGGGTGGGGAGAAAAGGCAAGAATATCGACAGATGCATCAGATTCCATGTCAGACACCCACATTAATGAGCAGATGATGACCAGGTTGAGCTGTGGAAAAAGAGTCATACAACTGTTCCATGAGGGAATCATACCGTATGAGATACTGCATGATGTTGAGCATCCTCTCCTGCAGGGTCTGCTGAGGGTATACATTTTCAGAAGCCCTGGTGATCTGTCGTTCCATGATGGTACTCTGGGCTTTCACTGCAGTTGCAGTTTTATCTTCCAGGGTTTTCATTTCATTTGAGATGCGAGCGCGGGCAGCTGCTCCTGTTTTTTTGAGATTGGGATCAATAGAAGCCATATATTTTTCCAGTTCTTTCAAAATATCGGCTATTCGATGATTTTGCATGGAAAAAACTTCTTCTATGTCCTGTTTTGCCAGAATTTTTTTAGTCTGTTCGGCATTGAACAGATGAACCAGGGTTATTTCATATTTATCCAGTACTTTTTGAATTTTACTTTCCAGGAGGGTTGCTCCAAATCGAGGGATAATATATGGTTGCCGAATGCCAAAAAATGAGTACACCTCTTTCATCTGGGCAAAATATGAAATTTCTCCTGGTCCTGCACAGTATCCCAGGGTGGGTAATAAAAAGTCCTGGACCAGAGGCCGTGAAATCACTGTGGAAGAGAACCATTCCGGGTGATCATCCAGGAGCAGGAGGAGTTCTTCCTGTGAATATGTAGTTTCCTCAGTATGAAAGGCCCCATCATAGGTTACCGATAATCGGGTATGGTGGGGGGTGAGATAAAAACTGCAGCTATCAGGAGATTTGTGAATCTGCCTGCTGTACCCTGCTGCTTCCAGAGAATCGCCTGCTTTCTTGATCAATTCCACTGCTTTCACAGGATGCCGTATGAGCTGTTCAAAGAGGGGGGTGGCGAGCCCTGAAAAGATATGGGGTTCCACCAGAATTAACCCATAATGGGAAAACAGGGTGGTCAATAATTGGGAGAACATCTCTGAAAAGTCGGTGGAGCAGCGTCGTACGAGAGCCAGGATATCTTCCCGGAATTCTGAGGGAGGCGTTAACTCGGTGATCTTTTCAATGAGAAAGGTAATCTGATCTTCTGTGAGGGATATGTTGACAAAAGGGGAATCAGGGAGTGTGAGAGAGATTTTTTCCAGATTCTGATTGATCATCCAGATATGATTGACCTCAGAAATATCGTCATCTTCTGAAGCATTCCAGAAGATGGGGACCGCATCGTATCGTTCTGCAAGGATAATGGCTGTGAAGGCCTTATAAATGACAAAAAGAGGCCCTGTAAGCAGACAGGGTTGCTGGCCAGTTACAATAGCGGGAGAATGGGCCAATCGTTCGATATTTTCAAAAACAGAAGGAGGAGCCTGTATATGCTTGTTATACTCCCGTATTTTTTCCAGAACTGCATCTGTGATGTGAAGGTCCTCTGGTTTGATAGAGGTATAGTCTCTGGAAAAATAGGTGAGTATGGGAAAAGTCTGGGTGAGATAATCAAGAGGTAATCCCTTGAGGAACTGATGAGGATCAAGAGACAACATAATCTGCTTCTTCTGCCTCCTTGAAAATTCCATCAAAAATATATTGTTTTACTGTCTTTGCCGTGGATTCATCCTTGACCATGATTCCTACATAATGCCTTTCTGTGGGAGTCAGTGGTTCTCTAATAGCAAATACAACTTCCTTTTCATCTATAATCATAAATCGTGCTTCTCCTGCAAATTCATGTAATTTAACAATAGCTCCAAGTTTTATGAGTTTTTTTATAATTTCTTTAGATTCATCTCCGTATTTTCCTACGATTTTTATGCGGACGCCTTTATTGATGAGGGCATACATGGTTTCCAGTGTTTCATCGTCTGCCCAGGTAAAGGAACGGGTTATGATATTGACTTCTTCTGATGCTCTTTTCATGAAATCACGGGTCATCCTCGGCAGCACTTTAAAGCTCTTTCGATTGACAATAATATCTGCCATATTCTTTCCTGTTATCAGGGATTTATATGTGTTTTGTATTATAGACAGGATGAGTATAGAATCTGGTTAAAGTAGATTCAAAAGGACATATGAGAGAAAAACTATCTTCTGATTGGGTTCATACCTGAAGGATGAAGTCATGATCACCATATTGAAAATAGATTGATAAAGAAAGGCACATAGGGTACGATATGCGTATAGAAGATGATAATCTCTCGGGAGCTGCCATCCTCACCCAGCAGGCTCTCTACCGAATTGAATCCCTGGTGGAGGGGGCATATTCTTCACGGGAGGCATTTCTCTCCGCACTGGAGCAGGAATGTACCACCATATCTGAATCCCATAAAAGCATGCCTTCCATCCGCACCGTTCTCTTTCAGGTATATGCAGATGCAGAAAAAGGAAAAACTGCTTCTCAGGCAATACATCTGGCCAGAAAATCCATTGCCACCCAAATACAGAACAATCGGAATGCAGAATCATCACTCATTGCTTATGGCTGTTCGCTCATCACCAGGGGAATGACCATTCTCACCCACAGCAGGAGCTCCACCGTGGAGAAGATACTCTTCCATGCCTATGAAAAAACTCCCTTCCGGCTCATAGTCACAGAGAGCCGTCCCAATAATGAGGGGCGATTGCTGGCATATGCTCTGGCAGAAAGAGGAATCCCTACTACCTTTGTGGTCGATGCAGCAGCAGGCAGATTCAATCCCCACATGGTACTGGTGGGAGCAGATGCGGTGACTCGGGAGTATGTGGTTAATAAGATAGGTACACTCCTGCTGGCAGCACACTTTCCCCTGTATGTAGCCTGCACCACCCAGAAGTTCACCAGTGAGGAGGTAGAAATCCAGGAAGAAAATCCAGATGAAGTATTACTCAACCCACCATCCGAAATTACAGTAGAAAATTTCTATTTTGACAGGACACCTCTCGACATGGTTACTGCGTTCGTGACGGAACGGGGTATATTGACACCAGAAGAGGTTCACCATCTCTTATAACTGGTCCAGAATCTGAGGCAGTATGTATTCTGCATCCCCCAGCAGAACACCATCTGCGAGAGAATCCAGTGGTCCAGGATCTTTATTGATGACAAAGAGCTTGCTTCCAGTTTCTTGAGCAATGAGTGGCAGAGTTGCAGCAGGTTGCACAAAGAGGCTGGATCCAATGACCAGTAAGATATCACATGAGTGAACCAGTTCTCCTGCAGCATGCACTGCTTTTACAGGCAGTATTTCTCCAAAAAGGACTACATCAGGTTTTATAAATCCGCCACACTCGCAGAGGGGAATTTCTTTTCCCGAGCGCATGAGAGATATGAGCCGGGACCTTTCAAAGGAGAGCAGATGGGAGGAGATATCCTGCATAGAATATGTACGGCCACAGGTAATACATGAACATGATTCATTGGATCCATGGAGTTCATATACTACTTTTGAACCAGCTTTTTGATGGAGGCCATCGATATTCTGGGTGATGATACCCTCCAAAAAATGCATCCGTTCCAGAGACACCAGTGCTTCATGAGCAGGATTGGGTACGGCTTGGTGCAGGGAATTCATAATTTCCAAATGCATTTCCCAGAAATAGGAGGGATCCTTACAGAATTGTGCATATGATGCATAGATTTCGGGTGCATATCTATGCCACAACCCGTTTTCACCCCTGAAATCGGGAACACCCGACGGAACAGAGATACCGGCTCCTGTCAGTGCTGCAGTAGATTGGGAGGAGTGCAGAGCATCTACCAGGTCATGTGCTGTAGCCTCGTCCATACATTCTCTTTACAGGTACAGGGTTATGAGGGTTTCCCTGGTTGAAGAAACCAAGAGAACAGATATAAGAGGATTCTGATTCCAGGCGATGTTATGCAGATGCAGATAAAACCTTTATAATTACAGAAATAGAGAAGAATTGATGCCGTCAGATCTCTCAAGGAGGGAAAAGACATTATTGACACTGCTGGGAAAAGATCCCGATACTCCCTCTGCAGTGCTCATGGAGGAAACAGGATACAGATGGGCATCCACTGTATCTAAGAAGAAGAAAAGCCTGGAAACCAGGGGATATATCAGGGGTCCCTACTATCATATGAACCTGAATGCGGTGGGAGAGAATGAACTTTTTGATATCTACACGCTCATATCTTTTGATGTTGCACAGTATGATACTGTTTTCCGGCTGATCGAAGCCATCAAATGCTGGAAATGGATTTTTCCGGCAATCCAGGGGGATCGATTTTTTGTGTATTTCCAGGCAAATTATTATTCTCAGATCTCACGATTACTGGGCATGATAAAAAAAGCAGGGATCATAGAATATGAATTCTATTCATCTCAGAAAAAATGGATTGTTCAGAATCCAGATTTCTTTGGCCAGGATCTGCTCAGATATGATATCCTGTTTCGAAATCGTCAATTACCCTCTCTGTGCTACCCCCCCAGGCCGCGCCTTACCTGGAGACAGATCGATATCAGGATGATGGGGTATCTCCAGGTGAGAAGCCTGGATATCAATGTGATTCAGGAATCTGAAAGAGATTATTTTGGATACGAGTGGAAAAGGAATCAGATCAAATACAGCATACGAAAACTGATTACTCATGGTATAGCAGAAAGAAAACACTACAATATTTCGCCTTATCCTCGTGAAGAATGCTTTTCTTTTTTACTCTTGGTTTCCACTCCTCAGATTCCAGCAACAGAAACAGTGATGGCAAACTTCGGTGATGGGTGCCGCATCTATAAAGCATATACCCTGGCTGGAAATACAGGAATAATGATCTGTTGGACGAGTCCACGAAATATCCCCCGATTCCTCACTGCAGTGGAAGACAGAGAAGATGTATGGATCAGGGCATACCAGCTCAAAACACATTCCACTCCCTATATGGTGAAACAATCTTTTGATGTGGAAAATTTTGATATTGAAAATCAACGCTGGATATTTCCTTATCACATCTATGAACAGGATATTACGGCATATCTCGAGTCCCTGTAATACCTCTAAGCAATTTCTAGAAAAAAGAAAAGGAAGATAGATTATGGTGTTTCTGACTCTCTGTGTGGCGCGCGCCGTCTCTGGATACTGCGATGACCTGGAGGTTCCTTATACAGGAGTCCCCGGGTCATCCCCTGGAATTCCACCCAGTGGACTGAGCCAGGAGCCACCAAAACTGGTAGTATCCCAGACTTTCAGTCCGATGCAATACCAGATAGACATAATATAGTATTATATGTATTAATATTTATTCAAATTCTAAATAATTAAATATTTAGAATTAAAATTAAAAATTAAGAAATATTATTCTATTATTTTACAAATAAATCTTATTGTTCAAGAATGAGTCTCGCTTTTTAAGACGGCGCAAAAAGGTAATTACCATGCCTTTGCCATTGTACCCCGCAATGAGCTAGGGGGAGCACAATTATCAATAATGCTTATATGTCTCTACATGAGGATAATGCATGTGATGGAACATGGAAAAATTCAAATATTATCTGATCATCAATTACTGTCTGGTCCAGGTGTGTGCCCTGGTGCTGGCCCAGCGGTTCTGGAGAGCAGAGGTGACACTGATTGAATCAGGGGATGAGCCCTCTGTTTCTGTGCTCCTTTTCGGACTTGTTCTCCTGGCCACCCTGTTCGTTTTACTGCTCATTAAATTCAAATTGAGTTTTCTCCTCTATTATTTCACAGAATATGTGGGATTATTTGTCATTACCTTTGTTATCTGTACCGCTTTTACCACCTTCTATGTATCTGCTCTGATAGGGGTGGTGGCTGTATTCTTACGATATTTTATAAAAGAA
>AZIF01000253.1_pt1 | contig 19337 bp, 22 predicted proteins | sample 359031 | NCBI WGS metagenome assembly AZIF01 (sample SAMN02429710, study PRJNA222658) | marine sediment metagenome | biome: Sediment sample; isolation source: sample MGS-PRI from oil contaminated site at the harbour of Priolo Gargallo... | place: Italy: Priolo | collected 2011-03-08 | depth 6 m m
CGATTTCTGGTTGGTGGTCAGGGTGGTCATGGAGGCCAGAGCAGGATGCTGGATAATTTTCGTGGGAAAACTGGGATATATATATTCCTGATAATCGATTTCCTTGTAATATGCAGAAATTCTCTTGAATATTTTAATGGCAAGTTTTTTCGTTATGGATCGATCCCTATTCATGCCTATCCATTCTGTAGGATCTACCGCCCCGTTAAATTCTCCTGGTAAATCATTTCGAGGGTCTGCATTGGTATTTTTCCCTTCATGCCACTCGCCAATATCAAAGACTCCATTGCCATTTGCATCATTGAGTTCATTCAAATCCACAATGCCATTTCCATTGACATCTGTCCATTCTCCAAATTCCCGTACACCATTCCCATCCTCATCAAACCATTCATTAGGTTCTGCAATAAAATTACCGTTTAAATCCTTCCATTCTCCTGCCTCTATGATGCCATCATGTTCGAAATCATAAATCACTGCCATATAGAGGTCATTGGGGCCCAGGGTGATTATGTGTCCACCATGGGTTCTAGAAGGAAATTGCATGGGTGACCCACTGGGAGCTAAATAAAAATATTCGGGGGGACTGGGGATATATACATCTGCATAGTAATCATTCAAATCCATACGGAAGGAGGGTTCCAGCTCAATGCTGTCCTGTCGAAGATATTCCTTTAAAAGTAAAATACGTTCATCTGCCTCCAGATATGCAGGAGCAGTAGCATCCTCCTGTGCAGTGAGTGTTGCTGCACATAGAAGGAGCAACAAAACAACAGATACTGTCCTTCTCATTGATTCTCCTCCTCAATTTTCCAGTGTTTTGCTATTTGAAGAACATTCTGAAGAAATTCCATAAAATCATTGGAAAGAATCCATGTATTATCTCTTTTATAAATTAATCCTGACCCTCTCAATTTCTTGATAATGGAATCATACTGGCCACGGGTGATGCTGGTTTCCTCACAGAATCGTTCCCAGAGACTGTCATCTACCCCGTGATTGCGTTTTATGAATTCTAAAAATTGTAATGCTGGATCTGAAAGTTCAGGTTTCCTCCAGAATATGCACTTGAGTACTGCTTTCATGCTTTCTTCCACACCGTCGACTGGCCTGAGGAGAAATGTCGTTTCATACTTTGCTTCACTAATAGTCCTTCTCATTGTCATATATCATTATTGATAATCAATAGTATATAAATCTTTCGGTAAGAAACTAAGTTCTACCAACTATCCTTATAGTAAATTATCAGGGAAGAACAGCTATAATGAGAGACGAGTTACCATGAAAGAAGAAAAAAATAAGGGATATTCTTACATTGCAGCCATATTTTTTTCATTTTTTCCTCCGAAGACCGGAAAATTTTCATTCTTATTCTGCAGTTCATTTTTTCTTGACAGTGAATCTCCGGTGACAGTGAGAACAGGTGTAGGTACCTGGGTTCCTGATAGATACTGGAGCCCTACAGTAGGGGCAGGCTACCTTCCGGGTTGCAGATTTTTTCACATCCTTTTCAGAAAGCACATTGCCTCCCGGATACCAGATAGGAAATTGCTTACAGGAGAAGGGGTCTGCCTGCCAGGGATGTTCTCCATCGTATTCCTGTCGATTCAGGGTGGCATGTTCTGCACCACAGAAGGGACATGAAATGAGTGTATACTGATTCCAGCACCAGAATTTATCTGAAACAGTCCGTGAAGAGGAACACTGAGTACAGATGAATTTATCTGTCTTTGAACACCAGGCAATTTTTTCAAAAAATTGAGAAGTCATGCACTGATTGCATATAAATACGGCATCATCATCCCAGCAATGCCAGTAACACCGTCCTGATGTTTTTCCAAATACGGCATCACGCAGTGGATAAGATTTATCCACAGCCTCAGTAATTTTACAGGTTAAACATTCCATGATTAAAAATGGGGAATAACATTTTTCTTTATAAGTTTAATGGCATCGGTCTTGGACTTCCCCAGGGGCATGCCAGTCACTATTTGGGTCACTCCTACCTTACCCAAGGCTTCAATTTTCTCCACACAATCCTCAGGTGTGCCTGCAATACTAAAGGCCTCTACCACATGATCGGGTACTCCTCCTTCCTTCATGGCTTTGAAATCCTGGTTAGATACCATGGCAACGATGTCCTGTGCCGTATCCTTTTCAATTCCATGCCGTTTCAAGACAAAATCAGGAGAACCTGCTGCAATAGCACCGGCTACAATTCGAGCCTTTTTTATTGCTTTATCCCGTTTTTTATGTATTGAAAAACTGGTATATGCTGCCACATCTATGTCAGATATCTTTCTGCCAGCTTCTTTCACCCCTTCTTTGAGAGCATCCACTGCAGGTCCAAAATCCCTGGGATGGGAAGCATTGACCAGCACACCATCGGCGAGCATTGCAGACATTTTGAGCATCTTTGGTCCCTGCGCTCCTATGTACACAGGTACAGCATGAGAAGGTTTCTTCTTGATTCTCGCGTTGGGGATATCAAAAAATGTTCCATGGTAGGTGCATTTTTTCGTTTCGTTTAATTGCTTGAAAATTTCCACTGACTCCCGAACTGCAGTCAGGGGTTTCTCCCATTTGATCCCGATGGCATTCAGGGTCATTTTATCTCCGGCTCCAATGCCAAACACAGCTCTTCCTCCTGAGATTTCATCTATGGTAAACAGTGCAGTAGATGTCCATACAGGATTGCATACATAGGGATTCGTTACTGCAGATCCAATGAGGATTCTGTTGGTATTGTAGGCAATATCGGTCATGGTGCTGTAGACATTTCTGTTGTTGTAGTGGTCTGTGATCCATACATGATGGAATCCTGCATCTTCTGCATCTCTGGAGTAATATGCTACTTCATAGGTTGGCTTTTCTGGACTAAATTCTATTCCAAATTTCATTTCAACCACCAAATTGTATCAGACCGCCCATCTGTCATCATCCATACTGTCAGACGCTGTCGGTATCATCATCTGGTATTTCTATCATCGTGGCAAATATAAGGTTTTCGTGTACAAAGAGATTCCTGGTGATTCTTTTCTCATTAAACTGATCAAAATTTTTTCAATCTGATTGAAAAAGAGATTTTAGATGTTGTTTTGCATAAACTCCTGCTTTCATGCCCACAACATGAATGAATCACCCCTCACCAATATATTCTGACAGATGTAAATAGGAGAGTCAATTCCCCATCCCCACATATGCCAGCGCTGTAATTCAACATTGATATACATCAAAGGATGCATTACTTGTATACATTATTAGTATATATCAATTTATTATTATTTTTCCAATATGTAAAACCGAAAGCTTTATATAGTATTGATTACTAATAATGTCACGCCATAACCTTTCCTCTTTTCTTTTTCACATTTTATACATTTTTGAACAGTATATTTTGACAACTTCTGTTCTCTAAATTACTGCATGATAAAAAAAAGAATCTAATCACAATACAGGAATTCAACCATAAATAAGTCCTGATTCAGTATCTTTCTCTTCATATGACCCCAGAACTTTCTCACATGCTCTTTCAAAATCCTCGCCATTGACATGCCCTCTTCTGCTGCGAATGGCAAACATGCCAGCCTCCATGCAGATTGCCTTGAGATCGGCTCCTGAGGCTCCTTCTGCATTTTCAGAAATATCTTTCAGAGATACCTCCTCTAAATTCATGGATTTGGTATGAATCTTAAGAATTTCCAGTCGGCCCTTGGTATTGGGGAGAGGTACTTCGATGAGTCGATCGAATCGACCTGGTCTCAGCAGGGCGGGGTCAAGAATATCCGGTCTGTTGGTGGCTGCCAGCACTTTTACATTTTCCTTGGGATTGAATCCATCCATTTCAGACAACAGCTGCATCATAGTTCGATGCACTTCACGATCCCCTGACACTTCTGAGTCAATTCTTCGAGAACCGATAGCATCGATTTCATCGATAAAAATAATGCTGGGGTTCTTTTCCCGGGCCAATTGGAATACTTCTCTCACAATCCGTGCTCCCTCGCCGATGAATTTACGGACAAATTCAGACCCTACCACCTTGATGAAGGTAGATTCTGTTTCTGTTGCCACTGCTTTTGCCAACTGGGTCTTGCCATTCCCTGGAGGTCCATAAAAGAGAATACCCGAAGGAGGTTCAATTCCAATTTTTGCGAACACTTCCGGGTCCTTCAGGGGAAGCTCCACAGTTTCCTTGACTTCTTCTATCTGTGGTTCCAGCCCTCCAATATCCCTATAGGATACTTCTGGTTTCTGTACAATCTCCATGCTGTTGACTGCCCTGTCTCTTGAAAAGGGGAGTACTTCAATAATGGAAAGGGTGCGCTGATTCATAGCCACCCTGCATCCCACCACAATATTTCTGGTATCCACAAAATGAGAAACATTAACCACATAATTTGGTCCTGAAGAGCTCTTGACCACCACTCTGTTGTCCACCAGCACGTCCTCCACCACCGCTGTGATCAATGGAGGTGATCTGAGACGATCAAGTTCTTTTCTCAGTTCCCTGTTTTCCCGCTCCATCCTGACAATTTCTGTTTCTGCATTCCGTTTCTGAAGTTCCAGACTCTTTATGCGTCGCTGTAAATTACTGAGATATGATTCTGTCTTAACGTTCCCTGCTGCTTTATGCTCCATTTCATCAATTCGTGTCTGGGATGACATGTATTTCCTCCCTTTCATGTAAAAGCATTATCTACTAATATTGTTGCACCCCTTTATAAAGCTTTTGGTTAGTACCATTGATTAGCGAAAACTTTAATAAGTTGTTACGAGTGACCCTACATGATGATCTGTGAGATATGTGGACGAGCAATAAAAGGCAAGGGGAAAGAAATCTATGTGGAACAGGCTGTACTGAGAGTGTGCAATAACTGTGTCAGGTATGGAACACCGGTGAAAAGCAGACCGCAGGTGAAGAAGAGAACATCCGGGTTTTCTGCAAAACAGTCTGATTTCGAAATCAGAGAGGATTATCCCGAAATTGTGAGAAAAGCTCGAGAAAAAATTCAATTGACTCAGAAAGATCTTGCCCAGAAAATCAATGAAAAAGAATCGGTCATCCACAGGATTGAAACGGGTCACATGCGGCCTTCCCGTAAACTTGCCCGAAAATTGGAAGGTGCACTGGATATTCATCTTCTGGAGAAAATCGAAGAACATCAGATTACACAGAGAAGAAACCGTTCAGACGAATTAACCATAGGAGACATTATAAGAATCAAAAAGAAGTAATATTATGAGAAAAAAGGGTGTTCTGGTCTGTATAAAATGTGGAAGTACTCGGTTGAAAAGGAAAACACACATTATGGGTATTATTCCTGGATCAGCCTATATCTGTAAGGATTGTGGATTTGAGAGTCCTGTGATGTTTGAGTTTTTTCCTGAATCACTCCATGATGAAGAACAGTCTTCAGATGAAAAGAATTCCGGTGGCTAGTCTGCTTTTTGAATTTCCACAACCCAGATAGTGTAATGTAGGGTTTCTCCAGCCAGTGGTGAATTGAAATCCACAAGCATTACATCTTCCTTGATTTCTATGACCGTACCCTGGCCATAGTGAGAATACGAGATCATATCGCCCAGTTGTGGATTCAAGGTTATTTCAAATGAATCCTCTTCTTCTCCTGTTACCATCGCATTTCCTAATCCAATGTAAATTTCCTGCCCAATCGAGAGTTCATATTCGAATTTCACCGTATCTTCAGTCACTTCAGTCACCAGGATGGTAAATCCCTGAAACTGGTAATGTTCACCTTCTGATGGTTCCTTTCTCATGAGTTCTGAAAATTCTTCTTTGGGAACTTCTTCCTCCCGTTGCAATTTTCTGACGAGGGCAAATTCCACAATTTTTGATGGATCGCTGAACCCATAAGCTCGTTCGGGGGGGATGGTGATTTCTTTTTTATCGCCTTCGTGCATTCCGATGAGTGCCATCTCAAAATCTGGAAGCAGGCTTCCCTGCCCCACCACCACCTTTAATGGTTCATACGAGGCCCGCAACCTGAACCACCACACCTTGGGTTGTGTTTCATTATAGGCTATCTCTTCAAAACTGGTATCAATGATTTCACCGGTATCCAGGTATGCAGTATAATTTACCAATATTGTATCCCCAACTTCCACTGATTTTCGAAATTGGACATAATATAATCCAGCAAGTGCTATGCAAATAATTACTGCCACTGGTATTATTTTTACTCTATTCATATCCATGGTGGTTGTGTTCTCGCATGTCTTAAAAACCTTCCGGTTTTTTTCACTCATGAGACTACCGAGATACATCCTCTCCTATCTGAATCTAGCCTGTGGTGAAAATAAAAAAGGAACATAGTAATTATGTCCCATGAAAAAATTATGCTAGACAGGAGGGAACGGGTGGAGGTCCATCTGGTCGACTCTGTAACCAGATAAACATTTTCCACAACCATTCCAGCCAGTCTACTGGAGTACAGTCTTCTATTCCATCCGTGGAACAGTTGTCCCCACAGGTTGCTATCACCGGACCCAAACAGGTCACAGATAGCAGCCCGATCATGACAACTATCAGAATCTTTCGGCTACTCATCTTGATCACCATTATTCTACTGTTCACGTAATATTTAAATATTTCGGTTTCTAAAAAAAAATATGACACAACGGGATTTATCGAAGAAGGAAAAATTACTGCTGCAACTCATAGGAAATCAGCCGTATCTGTCCAATAAAGACCTTTGTTCCATTATCGGGTACAAATACACCGAATATGTCTCCACACTCCAAAAAAAGCTTCAAAAAAGAGAATATTTGACAGGACCCTTGATGTTTGCTGATTGGGGAAAGATCTTCCGCAATCGAATATGCCGGGTCTATGCTTTTATCATGTTTGATACCTCATATGACTACATCCGATCCTTATTGCAGGAAATCGATTGCTGGCTCTATTTCTATCCCCTGGAAGAGGGATTGTTTCGAAAATATCTGGTAGGGTTCACCAGCAGCAACACAGATAAATTAATCGAAATCTTTGAATATCTATTAGATTCTGGTGTTATCCACTATTACCATCTCTTCGAACAGGAGGGAAAATGGGAGGTGATCAATCCCACTTTTCTGCTGGACGATGGAACTGATGCTCCCATAGAACCAAATTTCCACCACCTTTTAGATGAGGTGGAGATATCAGATCTGGGATATAAATCCTTCATACCTCTCCCCCTCCCCGGCATGATTCAGCTTCTGGAGCACCTGTGGGTGGGAAGAGCGGGATGTGATGTTAAAAAAATTGTGAGAGAAGAAAAAAAATATCGGGAAAAAAGACGAAAAGAACTGGAAACCCTTCTCCAATCGTGTGAAGATGAACACATTGCCCACACCTTACAAACAGAACTGGATGAGCTCTCGGGAGTGCCTTCACTCAGCGAATATAGAAGAATTTACAATCTCCTCATGAGCCATGATGTGCTGGAAAAAGTATATTATGTGTGGCCTTTCCCCCAATCTAAATGCTCTCGATTCATTCTGCTACTCAGGTGTCAATCCATGGATGCAACAAAACGTGTTATCTTCAATTTTGGAAAATCCATCCGAATCTTCACCCGGGTATCTCTCCTCCGTTCTGTGACTACCAATCAGTGGTATGGGACAATTTTTGCTGCAGGGGATCCCTTTCTCAGTGGAAAATTAATGACTGCTCTGGATGCCTGTCCGGAAATCGAAGATAGAAAGCTCTTTCCTGCCCGGAGTTTTCCATCCAGTCAGTGGGCCAGCCGGAGTATCCCCCTTGAGGGGTATTTCGATCCAGAAAATCAAATAGTAACATATCCATACGAGCATTTTTTCAGGAAAATAAAACAAAAATTAGAAGAAGATGGTCATCGCAGGAGAGAAGCCAGTGCATTGGTATAAATTGCTTCCAGGAGTTGTGATTTTTCTTCATCTTCTATCTCAGGCACCAGTGCAGCTGTAGCAATTGTTCTCAGTACGAGCGCTTTGAGCATTGCAATCCTGAATTGCTCCACCTCTTCTTCATCGACTGGAAGGCCTGCAGCCCGCATTTCCATCCTGATATTCTCTCTATCCAGTTCGATCAGCTCCTCTTCGCTCATTTCCATTGTATCACCTGGTCACCAATCTTTCGATCCCTTTATTAATCTTTCGCCCACAGAACGCATCATTTTCTGCTGTGTACTGCTGTCATTTTATAATTGTGGTTTTATAGATAATATATAGATATTCTGGGAAAATAAAAAATTGTATAAAAACTCTACGCTGTTTTATGCTTTGCAGAAATAATTTCTGTCCCTTTTTTTCCTTTTAATGCTTCCGATAGTGTCCGGGGTGAGGTGATGATAACCTTTTTTCCTCCTGCTTTCAGAAATCGAATAGCTGCCTGGATTTTGGGCCCCATGCTTCCGGGAGGAAAATGACCTTCTGCCAGATATGTTTCAGCCTTTTCTATGGTGAGCACTCTCAGATTTTTTTGATTTTTTTGTCTGTAATTGAGGGCCACATGCTCAACATCTGTTAAAATGATGAGCCAATCTGCTTTGATGGATTCTGCAAGGACTTCTGAGGCCAGATCCTTGTCCACAACCGCTTCAACACCTTCCATATGATGTGATCCATGAACAGGGACCCCACCTCCACCTACTCCGATCACAATCATTCCCTGTTCCAGAAGAGATTCTATGACCTCCCCTTCCACCACAGATTGTGGAATGGGGGAAGGTACCACTCTTCTATAGCCTCTTCCTGCATCTTCTACGATTGAAATTCCCTGCGCCTTCATCTCCTCTGCCCGTTCCCTGCTGTAAAAGGGTCCTACCGGTTTTGTCGGTGTGGTAAAAGCAGGGTCATTTTTATCCACCACCACCTGGGTTATGACCGTGGCCACCGGTCGGTGTATATTGTGTGCCTGTAGTACATTTTTCAATGACTGCTGGATCATGTATCCAATCAATCCCTGGCTCTCTGCTACACAGATATCCAGGGGCATACCCGGAACATAGGGTTCACCCGATTCCTGTTGAATGAGTATACTGCCCACCTGGGGTCCATTTCCATGAGTAATGACTATTTCATGATCCTCAATCAATTCCAGCAAATAGTTACAGGTATCTCTCACATTATTGAACTGTTCTGCTGCAGTTCCTTTCTCCTCTGCTTTTTTTATAGCATTTCCTCCGAATGCGATAACTATACGCATTTGATCACAATACAATTCGAGCATCAATTACTGAAAGTCCTTGTTCATATACAATAATTGGATTTAAATCCAATTCCCTGATCTGGGGATGGTCTCTGACCATGTGAGAGACTTTCAACATGACATCCACAATGGATTCAATATCCCGGGGAGATTGACCTCTTACCCCTGTGAGCACTGGAAAGGCTTGTATCTCTTCAATCATCTCCCGGGCATCATATTCTGTCAGTGGAATCAGTCGAAAGGAAACATCCTGCAAAATTTCCACAAAAATACCACCTAATCCAAACATGAGGGCATGTTCGAACTGATCATCATAAATTGCTCCAATGATGATTTCGGTCCCTTCTTTCTGAAGAGGATACACAATCACTCCTCTGAAGGATCCATGAGTTTGAGCTGCCTGTTTAATATCTTCAAAGGCTTTTTTGACTTCTGCAGCTGAATTCAACCCGAGTTTCACTCCCCCAATATCACTCTTATGGAGAATATCAGGTGATACTACTTTGATTACCACAGGATAACCCAGCTGTTCTGCAGCAGTACATGTCTCTTCGGCTGAACTACACACACAGAAAGGAGGTACTGGCAATCCATACTCAATGAGAAGGCGTTTTGATTCATGTTCCATCAAGCTTCTGTTCTCATCGAGAGCCTTCCTGATCAATGGATGCATATGAGAGGTACTGCTCGTTGCTTTATAACTTTACGCATTTGTAAAAAGGTGAACACAGAAAAATCCACCCGGTGTGCTCATAGCCCTCCGTACCCAAAGCTTTAATATTCCTGTTTTATGGACACGCTTTATGATGCGGGAAGGAATATCAGGATTGAAATCTTTCTTTTTTGGATCCCGGAAGATGATGGGATTTTCTATCTGGAGTTCCATGATCATGATCCTCCTGGTCTCATGGATCTGGGCAGGTCCTGCCAGCGACAGGACAGTAGCATGTGCTACACTCATCTGCGGTGCATCCACAGTGCTCTTCTGGAACAGCAAAAAGACCATTGCCCGGATATGGAATCCTTCCTGGAGTCCCCGGAAATCCTTCGTTCTTATTGGTGGTCTGTGTGCTGTGTGGGTAGAAACAGTCTTCTGGGTCTTGGAGAAACTCCTTGGTGCACAGGGCGTGGCAGCCAGCCCCCATCTGGGAATGGATCTTCTCATCACCCTGCCCTGGTATCTGCTGATGAGTCATCTTTTCTTTTCTACTCAAATCAAGTATCGCTATTCCTATACCGAAATTCTTCTGCTGGGAGGTCTCTATGAACTGGGAGCAGACGGCATATTTGGACAGATGCTGTCTGGGATTACTGTTGAAGGTCTTCTCCAAATAGTATTTATATTTCCTCTTTTTGTCATGGTCTATTCTACTATTGTTCTTCCCCCCTCCTATATGCTGAGACCCCAGATAACATCCCTTCATGCCTCACATCTGGATAAAGGACACAGAATTTTGGGTGGATTGCGTCCCTTGGGTGGATTGATTCCCTATGTTACCCTTGCTCTGGTCATCATTGCACTTACAGGATAAACTATATTAAGAAAATTTCATTTATTGCAGATCTCACACAATGGGATAGAGTGTTACCTGGGGATATCCCTGTGATGTATCCACCTCAATGACATAGAATCCTGTTTCAGGATGCACCCCATAGAGTACTGCAGTTCCAAAAAATGATTGAAATCGAATATAAGTTTCTGCCAGATTGATGATCTGTCTGGATACTTCCAGTCCTGGTTTTGCCAGGGCTATCTGAAGATCACCCGAATCTTTGAGTTCCCGTACGGCATCTCCCATCTTCTTGATGGTATTTTCGATCCCACTTCGGAATTCCAGGGTATCCAGGGCTGTATAATCCTGTACGGGTTGACCGGTTGCTTCCTTGAGTTCGGTGATCACTTTCTGCCAGATAGCATATCTCTCTGCCGAGTTCCCCTTCACCGGTACCACATAGGGTTCTGTGGAGGACTCGATGCCGTACACACCAATCCGTACATAGGTATCCCATAATTCTTCTCCCACATAGGGTACGGACAGCTCCTTAATTTTTTTTGGGCTGACACCTTCCCCTGCAACCAGAACAACTCCACGGTGATTGACGATGAAATTAAAGAGACAGCATCTCCACACATATCCTTCTGCCGACCGTGAGACATCCAGCTGTTCCTCAAAGAGATTCAAACTCCCCTTCCTGAATCCTCCTTTGAGAATGGCATCTAAATCTTTACACCCAGTTGAAAAATGATGATTAGTATCTGGTAAAGGAGTCCACTTTTGGGGATTGGAAATAGGATTGACTTCGAATCGGTTAAAACTCCTGAACATGCCCTTATGGAGGGTAAAAAGATACTGGGGTTGGTGTATCTGAACACCTCTCAATTTAGTCAGATGAATAATTCTGAGGCTTCTGTCATCTTTCCTGATCTGTTCAAGCTTTACCACCCCATCCATGAGGTAATCCAGCCGGGTTTCATCGGGATTCTCTCCCACTAAAATGAGGTTTGTACGAGTTTCCTTACACAGCTCGATGAGAGATTTCTCCATGACTTCTTTATGGGTATGAAGCTGGGAAAGCACTGAATCCCAGGAATCTATGATAATCATGGGGCGATCAATCTGGGAAACCCGTTCATAGAGAGCCACCAGAAAATCCTCTTTTGATCCATATTTAATGACCTCAGAAAAATCTCTTTCTCTCGTAGGGATTTTTTCCTTAAGAGGATTGGTAGCATCCACGATGTTGTTACTGGAAAGTTGATCTTTAATCCATGGGCAGTCACGATAGATATCACTGGGTCTCACGCGGGTGGAAAGATAGATACCATTTTTTTCACAGGCTTGAATCAGAGAAAGCGATAATATAGTCTTACCACTGCCTGCACTCCCTTTAATAAGGAGTGTCTGTCCACCCTCCTTGCCGAGGAAAGAAAGTACTTCTCGAGGTATGGCAATCATCATATGGTATTTTTCTGTTTAACTTAAAAAGGTTAGCCTTTTTAAAAAAAATCTTTTCTTTTTCTCTTATTATGCAGGATTGTTGCCAATTCTCTAAGGTTCAGTTATATATAAAAAAAATTCCTGTAATTCATACCGGGTGAATACCTGCTTTCTGTAATTGAGCTCTGACTCGAGGATATAGAATTACCTGTTCTGCTTCCACATATATGTGTGGTGCAATATAAGAGATGCGATCAACGAGTTCCTGTAGATGATCAGGAGGGGAAAAGGATGCCATCACTGCTGCATGACAGGATACATTATGGTCTGTGAGAAGCTGTAAGGCTCTCAATTGATATCGAAATTCCCGGGCAGAACTCCCGGTCAATGCTGCAAATTCTTCCTCGCAGGTTCCCTTCAATGATACTCTCACATGGAGATTATCGATATGGGAGAAGAATTCAGCATATTCTTCATCTATGAGAACACCGGAAGTTTCCAGGATGAACTGAAATTCAGTAGTATCCGCCTGTTCTAAAAGCTGCATCAGGTGGGTTCGTCCCACTGTGGGTTCATTACCACTTATCCTGAGCTGTGAAAACCCCTTTTTTCGGGCAATGTCCACGAGGGTATGGAAGACCTGCTGGGGTGTATACCATTTTCCTGCTTTTTCAGGGTGTGTGCGTGGATATGAACTCCAGCAGAAAACACAGTTGAGAGGACATCCCACACAATCGGCTGTAGCAATGCCTCCATAAAAAGGAGCGGGTCGAAATCGATAATATTTTCTTTGTTCATCTCGTACCACCAGAGACTCCAGATGACGGGTGCGGTCTCTCACAGGATCCATGATTCCACTGGTATCTGAAAGTTTATAAAGGAACATGATACTGTATAACAATAAAGGGAGGAACCTATCTCCTGAAGAGAGGGTAGAAGCACCCTTTTTCTTGCAGTATTGCTGAGAGCATAGATTAACATCATGGAAAACCTTAATAAGGGAGAAGTACGATTAAGATAGTAACTAGGTGATTATTATGGCTTTCAAGTTCAGCCTGAGAAAGAAGCCAGAACAGGAATTGCAGTTAGATGAATCCTCACGATTTGGACCTCCAGTCAACGTATTCGATATTGGAGGTGTTCAATTAGCCTCTCCTCTGTTAGATGCAGATGTTCTTGAAATCCCCATGCACAGGCTGAATATCACATATCCAATTAATCCTCCATATGCGTATGTCAACATCAAATACGATACCGATGCCAAAGAAATGTTTTACAGGGTTATTGAGCCTGGATTGAGCAAAGAAGAAGAAAATAAAATGGATTTGATAACAAAAATCCTCCAGGAAACGATAAATGTGGATTTCAAGGCCCTGGATAAAGGAGGACTAAAAGATTACCTGAGAAGAGAAGTCAACAATGTCATACGTAAATACAGAATGCGTATGGACAGATCTGCATATGAACGAATATCATATTACATTTCACGAGAATTTATCGGGTATAACAGAATTGATCCCATCCTCAAAGATCCCAACAATGAAGATATTTCCTGTGATGGACCGGGAATTCCCATTTACATCTTCCACCGCCACTTCGAAAATCTGCAGAGCAATGTCATTTTCAACGATCCAGATGAACTGGACTCCTTTAACATCAAGCTGGCCCAGCGAGCTCAGCGACATGTGTCTATTGCAGAACCCCTTCTGGATGGATCACTGCCTGACGGGTCCCGTGTACAGCTCTCTCTGGGAAGAGAAGTGACCATGCATGGATCCACCTTTACCATCAGGAAGTTCAGGGAGGACCCATTGACTCCTCCAGATATGGTGTCATTCGGAACATTTTCTGCTTCTATGCTGGCATTAATGTGGTTTTTCATGGAAAAGGGTGTGTCAGTATTGATTGCCGGAGGAACAGCCTCTGGAAAAACCACTACCCTCAATTGCCTTCTCCTGTTCATCAAACCCGAGGTAAAAATCGTTTCCATTGAGGACACTGCAGAAATCAATGTACCCCACAAGAACTGGATCCCTGCCGTGACCCGGGCAGGATTTGGACCCATCACTCCTTCGGGGAAACGAATGGGTGAGGTGGATATGTTTGATCTGCTCAAAGCCTCCCTCCGACAGCGTCCAGATTACATCATCGTAGGAGAAGTACGGGGAAGAGAAGCCTATACGCTGTTCCAGGCTATTGCCACAGGCCACGCTGCCATGGGTACCATTCACGCAGATTCGCCCCAGGGTGTGGTCCACCGACTGGAATCAGAACCCATCAACTGTCCTCGAATCCTCATCAAGAACCTGGATATTGTCCTGCTCCAGTCCAGGGTCCGTCTGAGAGGTAAAATCACCCGCCGGATCACAGACATTGTAGAGGTGGTAGATCTGGATCCCTCCACAAAAGAGGTGATCACCAATACCATCTACGAGTGGAATCCCTTCGAAGATAGCTTCAGATTCACCGGCAGAAGTTATCTCCTGGAACGACTGGAAAAGGAAAAAGGTATGTCTATGGAGGAGATACTCAAGGAAATTGATCGGAGAAAACGGATCATTAACTGGATGCACGAGAATGAGATCAGATTCTTCAAAGATGTGGCAGAGATCATAGCAGAATATTACAGAGATCCCGATGCTGTTATGGCAAAAATAGAGGGTCCAGCATGAATGTGGCCCTTGTTCTTTCCCGGTTGGCATATAAAATCTTTGGACCCACTCTGGATCCTATCTTCCGGAATTCTGCCAATATGCAGAAAAACATACGAAAAGCCAATTTTCGCATCACAGTGGGCGAATATTATTCATATGCTGCCCTCATTACTATTATTTTCACCCCCTTTATGGTGATTGTTGTATCATTATTCATGACCCTGCTGGGAAAAGATTTCGTCCTGGCAGTCATTTTCACCTTTTTCCTCACTCCCATTTTCATGTTCATATTTTTCTATATCTATCCCAGTTATTTAGGAGATTCACGCAAGAGAGCTATCGATTCAAAGCTGCCCTTTGCCGTTCCCTACATGTCTGCCATGGCAGGAGCCGGAGTCCCTCCAGATGCTGTATTCGATTCACTGGCACGGTCTTCTCTCTACGGTGAGATTGCAGAGGAGGCAAAGAATATCACCAGAGACTGTAAATTTTTCGGGAGAGATATTGTCACCGTGTTGCATGATTACACACAGAGTACCCCGTCCCGTCGATTTTCAGAGCTGTTGATGGGTATTACCACCACAGTGAGGTCAGGAGGAGACCTGAAAATGTACCTGCACAATGAAGCAGAAAACATGATGGTGGAATACCGCCAGATGATGAAGGACTTCGCAGAAAACCTGGGGTTGTTCGCTGAGAGCTATATTACCATCCCCGTATTCGGTACCATTTTCCTGGTGATTGTCATGTCTGTAATGACCATGATGGGAGGTGGATCTATTGGACCGCTGCAGATGACAGACATGATGGTGCTGGTAGTGTATGCGGGAATACCTGGATTATCAATACTCTTTCTCCTGTTAATAGATTCAATCATACCGGAGGAATGATCGTGGCTCAAGAGAAAGTAGGATCTGAAAGTCAGATCACAGTGAAAAATATGGTGGTAATTGTTATCCCCGGTATCCTTGCCATAATTTTATTTATTTACAGTCTTTTTAATTATTTTGGACAGCCTTTTTTCGATGATATGATCTTATTTTCCTTTTTAATCGGTGTCATCCCCTTTGCTTTGATGAAATACTTTGAATTTTCCCGGATGCGTAAGATGGAAAACGAATTTCCCAATTTTTTAGCAGATGTTGCCTCCGGTGTGGATTCAGGGATGAGTATCCCTCAGGCTATCTATGTGACAAAAGATCGTGAATATGGACTCCTGAACAAGGAAATTACCAAGATGGCCCAGCAAATTTCCTGGGGTATCCCCTTTGAACAGGTATTCAGCCGGTTCACCAAGAGAACAAAATCTCCCTACATTGAGAAGCTCACCTATCTCATCATCGAAGCAAATAAGGCAGGAGGAGATATCAAGGAAATTGTGGGTGCTGCTGCGCGCAATGCCCGGGATCTCAAAAATATTGAACGGGAAACTGAAACTATGATAAAACCTTACATCTTCATCTGTTATATTACCTATTTCGTGTTCCTGGTGGTTATCCTCATTCTCTATAAAACCTTTATCCTGCCCATGACCGGTGAAACCAGTGGATTCATCGATACCGGATTCTCTGCTGAAGAGTATACCTCCCTGTTTTTCAGAATGCTCATGTTTCAGGGGTTATTCATCGGACTGGCTGCCGGGAAAATGGCTGAAAGAAGGATCATTGCAGGATTAAAACACTCCATCATTCTCATCTTGCTGGGATATTTCATGTTCAATGCAGTGACTGAATGGGGTCTGTTTTAACTATGGCTCCTCTCATAGAATCTATCACCCTTCTTCTCATGGGGATTGGATCCTACCAGGATATTAGATCCAGAGAAATTTCCGATTATATATGGCTTACCATGGGGGGATGTGCACTGATATTCAGGGTATGGGACCATCAATGGAAAATGATGAGTATCAGCCTGGGAATTGCACTCATTCTCTCTTTTATTCTGGCACTGTCCGGGTTATTCGGAGGAGCAGATATCAAGGCACTGGTAACGCTTTCCCTGCTCATCCCCACCTATGAAGGCTTGGTCTTTCCCTTCTTCGTTATCAGTGTGTTCAATAATCTCGCAGTGCTGAGAATAGGTGAAGTCGTAGTGGTCTTCTGTTATAATATGGTGAAGGGACATAGGTTCGGAGGAAAGGCTGCTGGCTGGAAAAAAGCAGTCCTCTACATGACAGGATTTCCTCTGAGAAAGGAACGGCTCAATTATCGTTTCCTCCCACTGCAGAATACAGAAGGAGATATCACTCTCCTGCCTGATATTGATACCGATATTGAAGCCTTTAAAGAGAAATATGAGGAAGATGAGGTATGGGCAACCTATGGATCTCCCCTCATTGTCTATATGACACTTGGATGCATCATTGCCTTCTTGTATGGAGATATTATGCTGCATATCATGATGTCTGTGATAGTGTAATGGAGTGGACAGGTAAAATAGAGAGTATGTATTTATGATATCTTTATTCTTCAATATAGTGTTGTGAATCAGAATAAATATAATTAATTTCGGGAAGCATTTTTGGAAAAAATTTTCAATAGATGGTCATTTTTAGATAGTAAATGGGTTGAATATATCTTCAATAGATATAGATCGAAATTTTTTCTTGAGATCCTTTGAAAATTTTATAGTTTCGGGATCCTTTGAAATTTTTTCAAGCATCTCTGAAAATTTTTTAGCTGATTCCTCAATATCGACTGACGAAATTTTTTTCTTTCTCTTCACTTCATCCATACGATACCCTCCTCCTTAACTTGGTTCTATATAAAAAAGGAACAACTATGAAAATAGTGAGAATTTTTTTAATCATTTCGTTCCAATACTACTCCAATTTTTATCTATCAAATCAAGCATCACATAAATTCCCTCTGCATTATGCATTAATCATAGTTATATAAAGATATTGTTTAAAATTCTTTATGTAATACATTATTATTATCTAAAATAATGATTATAATAACAATTAAACTATATTTTATTGTATCCTCCCACCTTTCTGATTGTATACACATCTTACCATCAATTGTGTTTATAGGCTAGATATCTTTAAAAAATCCTCATGTATAACATGCTAATAATCCCTTTATTATTCTCTTTGCAGACAATAATAGTAAATAACGTAGTGAAATAATTTTTATGGTGCATTGTTTCAAAAATTTACTTTGTTAGTTTGAAATCTCTGATGTTGCAATTTCATAGAAATCTATAAAAATGTATCCGGGTAGCAGAACTGGTGACACTATGCTGGATGTGATACCCATTGAAAAACCAGAAGGTGTGGAATGTATTATAGGCCAGGGAAATTTTTCCATTTTCACCGTGGATGACCTGGCACTGATGTTGAAAACTACAGTTCCGGGAATAGAATTTGGATTGGCTATGAATGAAGCAAAGCCCAAGCTCACCCGGGTAGAAGGCACCAATGAAGAATTAAAACAATATGCAGCTCAAGCCTGTCTGACTATTGGAGCAGGGCATGTATTTGTAATCATGATGCAGAAGGCCTTCCCCATCAATGTACTCAATACGGTAAAGGATTATCCTACCACCTGCAGGGTGTATGCAGCCTCTGAAAATCCACTCCAGGTGATTTGTAAAAAAACAGACCTGGGATCAGCTGTAATGGGTGTGGTGGATGGAACTGCTGCAGAATCTGTGGAAACAGATGCTCAGCGCCAGGAACGAAAAGATCTCCTGAAAAAAATTGGATACACATGAAAAAAATATTCTTTTTCCTTTTTACACTGCTCCTCTTTTCCCTACAGACCCCTAAAGATGCAGTAAATGTGGAGACAGCATATCACCATGTGGAGGTACTTTCTTCCTACAGTCCACGACTTGCAGGTTCAGGAACTGTAGAGGATGGAGTGGTGGGAGGGTTATATTCAGCCACAGAATATATTGTAGAAACACTGGAATCCTATGGATATGACGTGGTCATCGAGGTATTCCCCTTTACCACCTTCCAGATTACAGAATTTACCCTGGTCATCGATTTTGATGGAGATTTTTCCACACCCGACCAGATGAATCTCACAGAAAAGGCAATCCCTCCTACTGTGCGCTATGGAGATATAGAACATGATATTGTGGCTCCCCTGGCAATTCCCCGAGAAGGTGACACCGTAGAGGGGAACATTCCACTTTTTGAATACTGGATGTATTATGATCCTAACTATATAGATATGGTGGGACACTCTGATATCGCACTGGTCTACCAGGAGGGGGAACCTGCCTTCAACTACCATTTCAAGGAAATATTTTCTCTCTCTTATGAGGATGTTCTGGAAATCAAGCAGAGAAAAACTCCTCAAACCGTGGTATGGGTGAAATTTTCCTCTTATTCTGAAGAAGTGACAGGCTATAACGTTATTGGAAGAAAAAAAGCCAATGATTCTCGAAGAAAAGTGATGTTAACTGCTCACTATGATTCAGTATACTCGCCTGGAGCTATCGACAATGCCTCAGGAGTGGCTGCTCTCCTGGAAACTGCCCGCATACTCTCTGACATTCCTACTGAATCAGACCTGTATTTCATTTTTTTTGATGCAG
>AZIF01000249.1_pt1 | contig 19126 bp, 15 predicted proteins | sample 359031 | NCBI WGS metagenome assembly AZIF01 (sample SAMN02429710, study PRJNA222658) | marine sediment metagenome | biome: Sediment sample; isolation source: sample MGS-PRI from oil contaminated site at the harbour of Priolo Gargallo... | place: Italy: Priolo | collected 2011-03-08 | depth 6 m m
CGGGCAATTGGCTACCAGGGCACCTGATTTTTCTACCAAGCTGCTCTTCATGATTTCACCTCTCTTTCTTTTTAGAGAACAATTTATTGAATATGTTATATGTATACATATTCAGATTATATAATGTAGTAACTTATTTATAAATATTTCGGATTATAAGCTTTGATTACAATTATCTAAAAATTATTGTAGGAAGATTTCATACATTTTAACATTAAAGTATTCTCTTAGAGCGATTTTTTATTTTCTCAAATCTCCCATTTATAATACTATGAGAGAAATGAAAGCTTATTGATGGCCGAGGGTTCCAGAAATGCGTGCTCGTTTGAATCCATATTTGAACATGGCATATCCTAAGATGAACATGATGATGGTGGTGGCAATGAAGGCTCGTAATTCTGGCCATACTTCGGTAAGACTGGCATTTCCTCCCATGGTCAGCCGGGCAAATTTATTCACATAGGTTTGGGGATGAAGGAGAGAAACGGGAAGTAACCACGAGGGAAGTTTTTCGATAGGAAAATAAGTTCCGGAAACCAAAGTGGAAGTCAATCCCAGGAACCAATTCACCGGATCTGATGAAGATTTGGTGACCACGGTAAATCCTGCAGCAAAAAGATCTAACGCTAATGTCAGGACAAATCCTGAGATAAAAACGACCAGAAATCCCAGATTAAAGTATATCTGTGCATCAAATAAGAGGATGGCTATGAAAATGAAGAAAAAACTCAATGTAAATCTCCAGATAATTCTCCAGGCATTCACTCCTATGAATATGGTGACAAATTTACATCGAGAGGTGTACAGATTGGCAAAATTTGTACCTCTCATGATTCCGGAAATGCTTCCTGTCCCTAGAAAAACCAGATTGGAAATGAACATGGCTATGATGAAAAACTCCAGAAAGCGAGGGGTTCCATATTGAGCAATATCTGCATCCAGGGTTACCAGTTTTGCAAAAATACCTGCAGCAGCCACATTGGCAGTGATTCCCAGGACTTGTGAGATTAATCCCCATCTCTGGGAGAAAAAAACATAACCGCCAATTCGTATAAATGATAGTATTACCTTTAATTCAGCCTTTATTTCACTGAACATCCTTATTACCTCTTTCAACTAGATATATGAAAGCATCTTCAAGAGAGGGAGTTCTAATCTGTATATCCTCAATTTTACATTCTTTTAAAACGCCTAAAATTTCAGGAAGGTTTTTTTCTTTTTCTTCGAAGAATATTTTCAAAATATGTATTCCATCTTCCATGATATCTTCGCATCGTAATATGAAGGGTTCAAGATTTTTTTTAGTTTCCGGATCCACTTTTTTTATGTGCAGTTCCAGAATTTCATACTCTTTGGTCAGTTCTTTCATGTTTTTAGGTTCATCGATGAATTCAATTCGTTTATTGAGGATGGCAATTCTGTCACACATCCTGTCTGCTTCCATCATGTCGTGAGTTGCCAGCAGTACAGTGGTACCCATAGTTTCACACAATTCTTTTTTCAGTACTCTATGGACATCTCGTTTTGACTGTACATCCAATCGGATGGTGGGTTCATCCAGTACCAGAATTTTTGGCTGGACAATAAAGGCTAATGCTAAATGAACTTTCTGTTTCATGCCTGCAGAGAGTTTTTGATACCATTCATTTCGTTTTTCCTCTAAATCGAGGAGATGAAAGACTTCATCGATTCTGCTTTCTGCGAGATGGGAGGGTATCTTCCACAGATCTGCAATGTGTTTGAGGTTTCGTTCCACTGCAACCCTCCATGAAAAAAGTCCCCACATTTCCCGTTCACCCCCGAATACAGTAGCCATCTTTTGGGTGATCTCCTGATGCTCTTTCACAGACTCATGTCCATCGATGTATATGTGTCCTGACGTGGGGATAACCAGCCCGTTCATTATTTTACACAGAGTTGTTTTACCCGCACCATTTGGTCCCAAGAGTCCGAAAATTTCACCTTCTTCTACAGTGAAGCTAATATCTACCAGGGCAGGCAATGTTTCTCTAGGCTTGATGAAATCCTTAATAAAATCGATTAATCCAAATGTTCCTTTTCTAGGAGGAGAATAATATTTGGTGAGATTTTCAGCTTCTATTATATTCATAGGATCCATCATATCTCTAATAATAGATATATAAAGATTTGTGCTGAATAGACGAATGGAGATAAAATTGAGGTATACCCATGATTTAAATGAGTAGTTTGTAATAATGGAGTATCATTGTATACCGGGAAAATATTTCTGGACCCAATAATTGTACATAGACAGGAGTCTTCTTTTTTTACTGCATATGGCTTTCATAGAATTTCAAAGATATAGATGTATATTGACCTTAACTCTTATAAAAATAATAATTAAAATTTAAAAAGATAAATATATATTATTTTTACAAATAAGATAATTAATCATGTGCATATTTTGGAAAATAATCGTAATTAATGTCTATCTGCATATTATTTCATTTTATGTTATATGGAGAATTTTATTAAAAAATAGGACGATGATTATAAATAAGGATTTCCTCAATCTCTACATAAAATAGACAATATGTCTATTAAGGTGAAAGAATTGCATCATTTTAGACTTTGGTGCAGAAAAAAGATGGAATCACTATCTTTAGACATGATTCCACGTAAATCAATTGAGGGAGGTAAAAAAAATGAAAAAAAGTTATGCAGGATTGATCGCTATTTTATTGTGCGTTGGATTCTCAAATAATACAGGAATCCTTTTTGCAACACACGATCATTCCGTAGAGCTAGAATCAATTCAATCAACCCTTTCGATGCAGAATCGAGCATATGCTTTGGATGATGCACTTCTGAACAATGAGCATCCCACTGGATACACTGAGATACCAGATTGTGATGCGCTGGAAATCCAGGAAAGTGCCGATGGAACCTTTGATTTTATGGCAGAATCCCCTTATTACAAGATTTTTTTCAGAGGAAGAACTGCCAGAATCAGCTCACAAAATGCGAATCTTACACTGGCGTTAAAAGGGGAAGAAGGAGAAGGAGCAGGAGAATCTCAGCTGCACACACATATTAATACTCATACCCTGACAGTTTCAGATGCCTTGCCATCCACGGATCTTTCCTTTTCGCTGTCTTCAGATACGGTACGAGAGCATGTGCTGCTGAAAGAACCTGTACCTTACAGTAGAATCGTTTATAATATCACCTGGCAGGGAATCACTCCTCAAATCCAGGAAGATGGATCCATAGTCTTTGCCAATGAAAAGAAGGTCTTTAAAATACTCCCACCCTTCATGAAGGATGCCTCGGGGTCGGTGTGCACAGCTCTGCATTATGAATTGGTAAAAACTGATATTCTATCTGCATCGGGATCAGAATCTGGATCGGGAGTTGAATTGCACAAGGTCATAGATAAAGAAGGGATAACCTGGTTACAGACAGCCCAGTATCCTGTGGCGGTGGATCCCTCTATCGAGACTTTTGAAGATGCCTGGGAATCTTCGGGATTACATCCCTATGGCCAGTACTTCAAAAACATCACCGAATATGTCAATCCAGCCACAGGCCATTTGACCATGACCCAGACAGATCTCACTATTCCCGGACGAGGATTAGATGTGGTGATCTCTCGGGTGTATGAGACTCCTGCAGTGTTTTATGGAACATCACCCTATGATTATGAATCTCCACCCGTTTCTGTGGGTAAAGGATGGAGTCTGAATTTCCCTTACGTGGGAACAAAATATCTTCACTTATGGGGTGGTACCACATACAAGATAGGGTGGACTGGATCAACCTTTGCCAATCACACGGGAACCCATTTTGTATTGGAAAAGAATGGAGACAATACCTTTACCCTGACCACGGCTAACGGAACAGTTTATGATTTTTCGATTTCTGGAAAAATCACTTCCATCACAGACATAGATGGAAATACCATCACTTTTTCCTATACCAGTGGTCTTTTGAGTTCCATCACAGACACTATTGGACGTACGCTGACCTTTACCTACAATGCCAGCAACTACCTCACAAAAATTGGCTACAATAATGCAGAAATAGAGTATGGATATGCTAATGGATGCCTCATGTGGGCGGATGATTTTCTGGATCGCAGGACCACCTACGCCTATAATACAGGATACAATGACTGGCTTGTCTCGAAGATTGAATATCCTACTGGAGGATACACCACCTATACCTATAACAGATTCTCAGACAGCAATTATTACAAGTATCATGTGACAGACCAGCGAGTGTATGAGACAGCGCAGGTGACCCATTCTGCCATAGCATATTCAGGGAACTTCCAGTCTATTACGGGGTCTGGTATCACGGTAAAAAATGGATCCGATATCACCAAGGGATCATATGAACAGACCATTTCTGATGGGATGATCACAGAAAAAACGGTGAAAAATGCTTCTGGAATCCCCATAAAAAAGTTCAGCTATACCTACAATTCAAAAAATGAGCTCATCCAGCAGAGCGTGTACAATGATGGAACACATCTTTCCTACACTACCTATTACGCATACGATAACTGGGGAAATTGTATCTACCGGAAGAATGCAGAGGGACATGAGCAGTTCTTCTCCTATGCCCATACCTCTACTTCAGGCTACTTTGTGGATGATAATAACACTGTTATCAAACAGTTCACCAATGCATTTGCCTCTCATGCAATACCCGATTCTGTACATACTGCCCTGCTGGGTACTGCAGAAAAGCAGGATTCCACCTATGTGAGGGAAGTATATATGACCTATGATACTCAGGCCCATGCCACCCAATCCAAGAATCTCTTTGGGAACAGTACCACCTGGATGACATTTTCTGGCACCTTCAATGAACAAACAGGGACCACCTCGTTTCCTGTAGACCTGACAGGACACACAGTCACAGGAAATGCTGTCTTACAGATATCTGGGTTAGCTTCAGATTCCACCTACCAGGAAATCCACACAGATACTCATTCTTCCTCCACCTGCAGGCCCGACATCATTAAATCCACCTGGAACTGTAATGGCTGGAATAACAACTATTTCAGTGTCAACTGGAATGTGTGCTGTGGTCAATTCCCTGATGTAAATTGTGATTCAGGAAGTCTTTCTATTGGACCATTCGTCCATTATCCAGGTACTCTCGGGTATCAAAGTTATTCTACAAGTCCATCCTGTGGTGGACAGTGGTGGGATTTTACGGTGACTACCAACTGGAAGGCCTACCCCATCCAGGTTCAATATAAGTTCGATGCTACAAACTGGACAACACTCACCTCCAATCTCAAAAATACTACTGTTTCAGCACCCACTACCATGACTGAAGGATCACACACACTTTATTTTTCAGAATCATCTGCTAAAAATACGAAATTCTCCTGGAATCTATGGGTACCTGTGGATAATTCACCAGACACTTACACCACCTCTCGCACCTACGATACTTATGGCAATATCACATCCATTACCGATGCCCAGTCAAATACCGTGTCTTTGAGTTATTCATCCACCTATTCCTCAGCCTATCTCACCGAAATTTCTATCACCGAGGGATCCGATATACTGACCACGAAAACTACCTATGATGGAGCCAGGGGATGGATCACGTCCTTACAGCATCCCAAAGGTGTGGATGCAGGGTCTGGATATGATTATCTGTATACCTATGATCTCCTGGGACGGATCACCAAGATTGAGTTCCCCCTGCTCTCGGGACAATCCCAGAGATCATATATGGAAGCAGTATACAATGATGCAGCCAATACCCTGACCCTCATCGATCAATTGAGACATTTCATAGTGAAACAGTATGATGCCCTGGGGAGGGTAATTAATATGAAATGGTATACCGGCACCTATGGATCAGGCACCCTCTATGCCACCGAATCCTATACCTATGGGTATGACAGTCTCCTGGCCAGTGTCACAGATCCTGGAAATCACCAGACCACCTATACATATGATTTTCTGGGACGGTTAACCAGTAGTACCTACCCCGATTCCTCTTCAAGTTCCTACACCTACGATGACCAGAATAACACGGTGACCTACACATCCCCCCGTGGCTTTGACACCATCTACTGGTATGATTGGATATCGCAGCTGACAAAAGTAGAAGAAGAATATCTTTCCGACTCATTTGCCACCACCACCTACCAGTACGATGACATCGGAAATCTCATTTCCCTCACCGATGCCGAATCCCACACCACAACCTATACCTATGGATCGCTCTTTGGTCCCACCAGGATAACCTATGCGGATTCCACATATGAGGAGTATCAATACAACAATACGGGATACACCACATCTATTACCGACGCACATGGAAATGAAACGACTCTCACCTATGATGTACTGTATCGTCTGACTCAGATCCAGTATGAGGATCTTTCCACGGTGAATTACTCCTATGATTTTAACAGTAACATGATCAGGATGGAAGATGATGCCCCCGGTACAGGAGATTACTGTTCCTACTCATACGATGCCTGGAATCGACTAATCAATACAACGAGATACATATCCACAGATTCCTATTCCGTATCCTACCAGTATGATACAGGTAACCGCCTCACTAAACTTACGTATCCCAATGGCATGCAGATTTTACATTCCTACGACGATCTCAATAGAATAACAGAAATAACCCGGTATATTGATGGATCCAATGACGAAATATTGATGGATAATGTGCAATACAGTGTGGAAAATCTCCTCTCCCAGCTGGATTATGGAAATGGACTTCGATCCACATTCACCTACGATTCACGGGATATTCTCTCTGCGCTGGATGTCAAAAATGGAGAAACATATCTGCTGGACCTGGAATACACTGTAGATTACACTGGCAACATCACCCAATTGGTCAATGGATGGAGAGATACTAATTCCATCTGGCACTCAGAGACCGAATCCTACAGCTACGATGGACTGGATCGATTGACTTCAGCAACGTGTTCTTCATGGTCTCATACCTACTCCTATGATAAGGCAGGAAACAGAACAGGAAAAGATGGTCTCACCTACACTATTGATTCTGTCAACCAAGTCACTGCTCTCTCTGATGGAACATCCTTCATCTATGATTCAAATGGAAACAGGACACAGAAAACTAAGGGAACAGACACCTGGGAGTACACCTACGATTATGCCAACAGGCTCACTTCTGTGGAAAAGAATTCCCAATCAGTAGGCTCTTATGTGTATAACGGTAAGGGTAACAGATTGCAGGCCACCGAGAACAGCACTACAACCACCTATATCTATGAAGGAGACAATGTCCTTTACGAAAAAACAGCGACAGGGATAGCCGCCTATATCTATGGGCCCATGGGACGATTGGCCAAGAGAACCACCATAAATGAAGAATCTACCACCTATTTCTTCCATACCGATCACCTGGGTAGCACTCGATTGGTGACAGATGCAACTAACACTATCATTGCAGCAGTGACCTATCATCCCTTTGGAACACCCTTCACTGAAGAGGGATCAGAAGACTATGTATTCAATGGAAAAGAACAGGATGAAACAGAGCTCCTCTATTATGGAGCCCGTTTTTATGACAGCAGTATGGGGAGGTTTCTCACCCGGGATCCTCTCAATGGAAGATTGAAAACTCCACAGAGTCTCAACAGATATGCATACTGTGTGAATAATCCTGTCAAATACATCGACCCCTGGGGTGAAATCTATCATCCCAATGAACCCTGCATCGATGGAGGAGGAGATGTACAAGAGCCAGAGATTACCGGTGATCCTGAATGGAAGGGAGATGGTGAAGTTACCATACCCACCAGTGAGGGAGATGTGACTATTGATTCTAAAGATGGCGAAAATATTGGAGACTGGGATGAAAAAGCAGTAGAGCAGAGAGAGAAAGAGACTCTCGATGAATATACAGAGAAATCAAAGAATCTCATGGATAAAATCAAAAAAGCACTGGCTAAACGGGCTGCACAGATATCAGATAAAAATACTGAAGATAAGTGTGCTACCAAATGGGAGTGCATTTACGACACAGAATACGGGTGTTACCACTGTGCAAAACGTGAATGCAAAAAGGAAGATGGACAGTGGGAATGCGGGTCCATTGTTGGTCACCAGGAATGTGTGAATGGAGCTCCACCAGGTCTTGTCTTTTTTGTGCCTGGATTAAATTATCTGGAATTCTGGGATTTCAAGCCCTGTCCTTGCATTGCAGCACCGGAATAAATTGGGATTACTATATATTAGAATGAATAAAATTCCTTTTTTTTCTTTTTTCATTTTGAAAATCATTAAAATATGGTATAAAATAGTATTTTTACAATAGATAATATTTCCTGCAATATAATCGATCTATTTATATTTATATTTATATTTATATAATTATTCATGGAATATATCTTATTATCACTCTATCGTTATTGTTTGAGGGCCATAGTAGCACCTGTTAACAGGGAATAGAGAAGGTGGTTGAGCAGGTTGTAAAGGCATTCTATCACACACGATACATTTGTGTCATGATCCATATATGAGTCTTTCATGCAGATATTGAAGAAATGAAAAATAAAAGATAAAATATGTACATCATGCATATGTACTCCTTTTTTTGGGATAATTCTAATAATCATTCGAAAGCCTTATATTTTATATAACGCAATTATTTTGAGCAAAGCAGATACCTTTCTACAGGGTGGGAACATGAGGAGACTCACAGAATACGATAAGAGATATCTCATATACAATATTTATGTTCATCGTTATGATGACCCATGGATACCGGATAAAAAAGTGGCTAAATTAACTGACCATTCTATCTCCACAGTCAATAGATATGCCCATCGGGCAGAAGAAGCCCAGATTTTAACCAAACCTCAGGCATATCTAAATCCCCATCCTGATATTAAAAGTGCGCTTCTCCTATTTGAAGACAAACATAAAGCTCTCAATACCCTGAAAACATACCCACATGTGGGATATATCTGTATTTTCCATGGATCATGGGATATCATGGTGTCTTACAATAAGGACATAGATTTCAATGAAATACCGGGATTCAGAGGGGAAGTCACTAAGGGATACCGGGGGATAATCCATACACCACGGGTTCCATTTGTCACCTGGGAGCATGCATTCCAAAAAATCCATGCATTGCTTTCCCGGGGAGCTCATGAAAAAGCCTCTTTTTTTACATATTCACCACAGGTTCCAGATTGGGATGAAGAAGGATGGGAGATGTTCTATTATTTTACTCACAATTTAAGGAAGAGTTTCAATGAACTTAGAAAAAAAATTCCCATCAGCTGGCGAAAATATGAAGCCTGGAAAAAGTCTCTTTTTGATTATTGTGTTCATTTCCAGGCCTATTACCCCGAAGGGTATGATACATACAATATTAAAACATTTTGTTTTAAGACATCTTATGAACCGTTCATTGTAGAGTTATTTTCCCATTTACCAGCAACTCCGGTATTCAGCAATATCGCAGATCACATTTTGCTGGATATCTCTGTTTCCAATGATCATCAACAGCAGGCAAAAATATTCGAGTTAATTTCTCAGTTGATAGAAAAAGGAGTAATTACAGAATGCAAAGATGGATATACTGTCATTGAATGGTCCCGTAAAAAGAATTTAAAGCTCCACCAGTAAGAGATAGATATTTTAATGAGCTCAGATACAGGGTGCTGTGGAACCGGTACTCTATTATGATCTGGGAAGAATCTCTTATGAAAAAGCATACACCCTTCAGAAAACTCTGGTGAAGTTACTTTATCAACAGAAGATTCGTCAATGTTTGCTCCTTCTAGAACATGAACCCATATATACCATAGGGAAAGCAGGAAAAGGGTCTCCTCCAGAGGGAGCTCCTCATATATATGTGGACCGGGGGGGAGACATCACCTACCATGGTCCTGGCCAGCTCGTTGGATATCCCATCCTGAGGCTACAGAGTAAAAAAGTTTCTTCCTATATTTATGAACTGGAGAACAGCCTCATTGCCCTGTTGAAGAAATATCACATTTCCGGTTCCATAAAAGAAGGATTCCCCGGTGTATGGGTGGGAACTGAGAAAATTTCATCTATAGGCATACGGGTGTCAGATAATATAACCTATCATGGATTTGCGCTCAATGTGAATACCTGCATGGAAGCCTTCAGGAAGATACGTCCCTGTAACATGGATGTTACCATGACCTCCATGGAGATACTCACAGGAAAGAATATATCCATGGATGACATAAAAATGGATTACTGTCAGGTGTTTGCGCATTGCTTTCAGGTGCCTGTAATACCAGGTGCCTGTAATACCAGGTGATGCATCTCTCCTTCTCCACATGCTAGAATGATGTACATTCCACCGCAATTTTTGGCACTACACCAGCATTACAGAGAATGTATGAAAACCTTAATAAATCCCTCCATATTGGTGTGGACATAAAAGGAAGGATATCATATGGATATACATCTGGATTGCATTCCCTGTTTTTTACGACAGGCACTTCAGGCAGCACGATTTGTTACCACCGATGAAGAAGAACAGGAAAAAGTAGTACGTTCTATTCTTACTCTCTTACAGGAATCTGATTTTCATTGCACTCCTCCAGAAATTGCACATAAAGTCCATTTTACTACGATTGAATTGTTAGGAGCACATGATCCCTATCAGAAGGTAAAACAGGAGAGTAATGATTCTATTCTCGCTATATATGAATCATTACAATCAGAAATTGAACAAAGTAATGATCCCTTTGAAACAGCTATTCGTTTTTCTATTGCTGGAAATATCATGGATTATGGTGCGAATACTTCTTTTAATATTTTTCATACAATAAAAAAGATTAAGAATTCAAATTTAGCCATAGATTGCACAGAAAAATTGAAAAAAGATCTTCAACACGCCCATACTGTTGGTTATTTTGTGGATAATGCCGGTGAAATTGTGTTTGATCGACTGGTTATCGAGACGGTGGAAAAGCTGTATGGGAAAAAAAGCTGGCACCTCTATGTTAAGGGACATCCTATAATCAATGATGCCACAGTAGAAGATGCCAGACAGGCAGGATTAGTATCAATACCCTCTGTTACAGTGAAATCTTTAGGTGTGGAAAAAGAGTATGACCAGAGGACAGATCCCCATTTTTTGGAGGCCCTTTCCCAGTATGATGTATGTATTTCTAAGGGTCAGGGAAATTATGAAGCGTTCAGTACTGCTGGCATCCCTTTCTATTTTCTATTGATGATCAAATGTCCTATGCTGGCATCCGATATCGGGGTTTCTATAGGAGATATTGCAGTGATCAAGACATGAAATGAACACACTGAAAATATATCTCCTGGATTGATATACGATTTTCCTGTGTTATGAGTCTTTTTTTTAAAAATTTAGATCATTTTTGGGAAAAGTTCAAATTGCCTGAATCTATGTACATTGTGGTGAAAATATGAGTATTGTAAAAGTAATTGAAGTAATTGGTGAATCTGAAAAAGATTGGAACGACGCAATCAATACTGCATTAACCCAGGCAGCAAAAACAGTAGAAAATATTGTAGGAATTGACATAATTGGCATGAGCGGAACAGTGAAAAATAATAAGGTAGTAGAATATAAAGCAAATGTAAAAATAGCATTTGTTGTTGAACGATAGATTATTTTATCTATTTTTTTCTTTTTTATGATTAATATTAATCTTTCAAGCCAATAATTTTGAAAAATTAAGGAGAAATTGGGGATATGAGATCTTTCTACTCAGGAGGAACGTGTTTGTATCCGAGGCGATCTCTTCCCAATCTCTCGGAAATAGTAGTCTTATTTATTGTATTTAAATCTTTGCATCAATAAGCCAAATTCAGAAAATATTTCAAATTCTAACATCTTTATCATCAAATATTTCCTTTTTTAATAATACAATGTTATTATTTGACAATTGTTATCATATATGAGATAATAGAATTTCCCATATGATATAAAAAAAAGTAATACACTATTTATCTTATAATATATGTAATTAGCAATATATGTAAATATTCATTAAAATATTGAGAAAGACTATAATTTTTACACATTTAAGGCAAAAAAAAAGAGAAAATTTGGGGAGATGTGGGAATTCTGTTTCTGTAATGAAAAGTGATTTTCAACCGATTTTCCCCCACAGATTTTGTTATGGAAATAGATGATGAGAGCATTGGTGAAGAATATATTCTCTATTGATAGTATACTGTAATGAAATCCTTGGTAAGCTACCTATCCTGCCGGTGATAGAGAATGCTTCAGATGAGTGTTTTAGAAGAAATTCTAATTTTATTATAATTTCTTTTTATATCAAAATAAATATTTTTATTACATTTATAAAATTTTTAATCTTTTTTTTATCGTATTGAGATAAAATAATAAAAATTATAAAATCAATAGAAATATTTATATAGTAAATACTAATAGGAATTTGGAGGTGAACAAATGGATATCGAAAAGACCGAATGGGAAACTCCCTCAGCCGATTCAGTGATGCACTGGGGAAAAGCCATATCTGTCGAAGGAATCGATGACCTGTTCTAAGATAAATACTGAATATAATTTTTTTATTTTTCCTTTTTTCCATTGAGGTGAAAAAACATGAAAACAGCATGTATAGTAAATCCCTGGCAGGCTCCATGGTATGAAGTTATTCTCTATGGAAGACGATTTTCCCCAGGGGTAAAGGGAAGAGTGTGGAGAGAACCGTTAGTTACTGCTCAGCTTCTCCACCAGGCAGGATGGGAGGTGGAATACCTTCCATTTTCTGAAATAAGACAGAATCCTGTGCTTGAAGATCCAAAAATCTGGGATTATTTCTACGATAAAATAAAAAAGATAGAATCATCCATTTTACTCATCACACCTGTTTATAATATGGCTTCATCATGCTATAACAGCAGCGTAAAAATTGCTCAGGCATATAAAGAAACGCATCCAGATGGGAAAACTATTTTCACCGGGTTCCATGTTTCTTCTATTCCAGAATTGTGTATGCAGGATGATGTCATCGATGTCATCGCCCTGTATGATGCTCCTCTCATACCCTCTATTATACTCCCCCTGGTATCTCATCTCAACAGTGGGGAAAGCCTCAAAGAGGTACAGGGTATTTATTACAGAGAGAAGGGGATGGTGAAATTCAACCCCCCTGCGTGTCCGATTACAGATCATTCCACCCTTCCTCCACCAAAATATGAATTGGTAAAGCCATATTTTTCGAAGATTGCCTGGAATAAATTCGGGGGAAAATTGCCCCTGACATTACGCACTTCATATGGATGTCCCAATACCTGTGCGTATTGTTATTTCAATCCTCGAGAATGGAGAGGAATGCGCATGATCCCTCCTGAAAATTTCAGAAAGGAACTGACATATCTATTCGATCATTTCGATAAGGATAACATTGTGTTCCCTATGTGTGGCGATGAACTGTTCATTTCCAATACACATCATTTTGAGGGAATTGTTCAGGTTATGAAGGATATGGATATATTTTTCGAGGAAGCAGTGCTCGATTCCGCCATCACTTTTACAAGAGAAAAAGCAGAAAAAGTGGCACAAGTTTCTAAAGGAGTATTTTTTGGCATTGAAACTGCTTTTCAAACACATCTAGATTCGTTAAAGAGAAAACAGGATTTTTCAACCTATCTAAAAGGATTGATGAATGCACAAAAAGCAGGGCTGGATATTTATATTTCGTGGTTATATGGACTTCCCGAAGATACACCAGAATATATTGCCAAGAATTTTCTCACCGCTGTTGAATTGATACGAAAAGGATTGATGCATTATCCTATTCCCTGTATGCTCATTCCCTTCCCCTGGACAGACATATGGCGACATCCATCAGCGTATGGTATCACTATCGTGGACAGAAACTGGGATCATTATACAGAAATGTGCTGGTATCCGGTCCATTACACCCGGTACCTCAACCGCCCCCAGATCTGGAACTCGTATTGTGCAATGGAAATGATATCCCGTGTATTCTCGCCACTGGCAAAGAAATTTTCATTTCAGGGGACCCACGATGAATTGGCAGAGGATATGGAAGCAATTCTCCATCATGCAGATGGTATGCATTTGAAAGCATTATTCGAAGAAATGGGCAAGATCGCCCAGGAGGAAATCCAAATCAATGACAGACTGGATAGCACCAACACTCATAGATCTATCAATAGCAGGGACATGTAACCTTTCCTGCAAAATCTGTAACATCACACCCACACCCCTCTCTCCCATGGATACCTCTCTGGTACTGGAGACTATCTCCCATTTAGATGATATGCACATCCAGATCATTGATCTCCTGGGTGGAGAACCCTTGATGAGAAAAGATTGGCCGGAAATTACAGAACATGTCTCCCATAATACCGACATGGCTTTGATTTTTTCCTCTAATGGAGTATTATGGCATGAAAAAGATATTCAATTTATGGCTGCATTACCCGGAGATCTCCAGGTTGCTATCAGCCTGGATGGACCCACACCCTTCATTCATGGACAGATCCGTGCACCTCAGAATGCAAAGATATGGGAGAATATATTTGAAAAAACGGTGCACACGATACGATCCATGAAGGAATATGACATTGAAATATGTGTCAATTATGTGGTAACTTCTCTGAATTATCACCATATATTTGATACCTATTCTTTATGTGAGGACATGGGGGTGAAGAACTTCAATATTATTCGATTTTATCCTGTGGGAGTGGGATTTTCTCATCATGCAGAGCTGGATGTCTCTCATGATTTATGGGTTCAATTTGTCAGAAATCTTGCAGAATTGAGTATTACAAAAGGAGAGTTTGGAAATATTTCGGTATTGACACATTTCTGGGAGATATTTGTCCCTCTCATCCCTCTTTATGGCAAAAAAGACGCATTACTCTTGACTCAGAAAATCGCCCATCCGTGTTCGGGACCGCTCTACTGTTCATACCGGAATGCCATGACTACGGTGGGATGTAATGCAGGAATCACCCAGGCATATATTGATTGCGATGGATCTGTCTATCCCTGTGGCCTCATTCCGAGATATGAACTGCTCACATGTGGAAATGTCACAGGAGATACTTTTCTCGACATCTGGGAGCACTCTCCAGTGTTACAATGGATTCGTTCTCATAACGTCACTGACATTCCTGGATGCAGTGAGTGTGAGTATGTGGATCTGTGTGGAGGAGGGTGCCGGGGACGGGCCCTGGCCCTCACAGGAGATTTCTATGGACCAGACATGGCATGTCCTCTCCTATCTTTACAGGAGGATTCTTCATGATTACCATACCGGATGTTCAGAATGATCACCCTTCGGTATCAGTATCCCTCAGCCGGGTGGGTATTAAAGGAATTAGGAGAACATTACATCAGAAAAGAGGAGATGAATACGATATTTTGCGGGTCATTATGGATGTCTGTGTGGATCTACCATTGGAACAGAAGGGAATTCACATGTCCCGGAATATCGAGGCTATCGATGATATTGTAGAAAATATGGTTGCTCACGATATCTGTAATATTGAGGATTTCTGCATACAATTGGTTCAGGCCCTTTTACACCGACATGAATATGCTGCCTTTGCAGATGTTGCTTTAAAAACAGATTATACCTTCGAAAAAACAACACCCAGTACACATAGACCTTCTCAGGCGAATTATAATCTCATCGCTGGTGCATCCATTATTAAAAAAGAAGGCGATTTCTCAATACGGAAGAGAATAGGAGTTGAAGTCCCTGGGTTCATGGTGTGTCCCTGTGCCCTGGAAATGATACGAACCTATTCACGAGAATATCTCAAGAAATTAGATCTGGATCATTCCCTCATCGAATCCATTGTGAATGGAATACCATTGGCCAGCCACAGTCAGAGAGGTATCAGCAGGATCGTAGTGGAAACCTCAGGTACCGATCCCATTGTGGAAGCACAGGATTTAATTGAATGCGTGGAGCAATCTGTGAGTTCACCTACCTATGAATTATTGAAACGAAAAGATGAGATGGAGACAATTATCTCCGGGCATAAAAACCCCCTTTTTGTGGAGGATGCTGTACGGGGGATGTTGAAACGATTCAATGAAAAATTCTATTTTCTTCCCGACACTACCCGTATCGAAGTATCACAGGAAAATTTTGAGAGCATTCATTCTCATAATGTCTTTTCGGAAAAAATATGTACCCTGGGTGAATTACGATCCCAATTACACGGGGGTGCTGCCCATGAATCGATTGACAGATGAAGCATTACTATCGGGCATTGAAGCATATATGAAGAAAAAACGTCAGGAATTACCTCTTACCATACACAATAAAAAAAAGGGATTCTCCACATTTTCACCCCATGGAATTCCCTCCCCCCATATCACCATACTCCTGAGGACTCCCGGCTGCTCATGGCTGAGAGAATCCGGCGGATGCACCATGTGCGGATTTGTCATTGATTCACTCTATCCTGATCCATGTATCACTGCAGACGATATTATCACCCAGTTTACCGGTGAAATCGGTTCATATGATCATCTCGGCGAACCATTGACCGTGTCATTGTTCAATAATGGGTCTTTTTTCAATTCACGGGAAATACCCGTGGAAGCCCAGTATCATATACTACAATCCCTTGCAGAGGATGAACGGGTACGAGAAGTGAGAATAGAAACAAGACCAGAATATGTGTCACATATCTTTTTACAAAAAATATTACCACTATATAAGAAAACCTGCACAGAATTGCATGTTGCTATTGGTCTTGAAATAAGTAACGATTTACTCCGTGCTCTTACCATTCACAAGGGATTTACCTTTTCTCAGGTTCAGAGAGCAGGTCGTGTTCTCATCCCCCCTGCATATCTCGATATATACCTCCTGCTGAAACCACCCTTTCTCACCGAGAAAGAAGCACTGGAGGAGATAATACACAGCCTTGCTACCTGCAGTGCATTATTACCTTCCACCGTATTCATCACTCCCTGTAAGATATTTCCCACTACCATATTGATGGACCTGGCACACCATGGCTACTATCGTGTTCCATGGTTGTGGAGCCTTCTGGAATGTGCTCTCATATTTTCTCAAGGTAAGTTCCCTTTCAGATTATTTCTGGTATCGGGAGTACCTGTTGATGAAGAACCGGTGGGAGGGGTGGTGGGAGCAAAAAATTGTGGAAAATGTGATCAGAATGTGGTGGATACCCTGGATTATTTTAACAGATATCAATCAATACCCGATGACCTTCCAGGATGTTCCTGCAGAAAAGAATGGGAGGCACTGTTATTGAGAGATGCACCCCCTATACGAGAGAGAATTATGAATTTTTTACAGGTGATAGGTTCATGAATACGAATAATAAACCATTGGCAATTCTGGGTGGGGAACCCACCTCAAAAGAGATATTCCCAGAAGAATTGCCTTATATTGGAGAAGAAGAGGCATCGGCTGTAACAGAAGTCATCCATTCCAGGAAAATTTCGGTGTTCTCATCTCCGAAGGTGAGAGAATTTGAAGAAGCATTTGCATCATTAGCAGGAGTACCCTATGCTGTAACAGTGAATTCAGGAACAGCTGCTATTCATGCGTCACTGTTAGCTCTGGGGATCCAGAAGGGTGAGGAAGTTATTGTCCCGGTGTATACCTATGTAGCCTCTGTCATTCCCATGATTTTTGAGGGAATACGGGTGATATTTGCCGATTGTGATCCCGATACCATGAATATCGACCCTGGTGCACTGGAGACCCTCATAACAGAGAAAACAAGAGCCATTCTGCCGGTGGATCTTTTCGGGAGTCCAGCAGATAAAAAGCAGATACAGGCATTGTGTAATGAATATGATATATACATGATCGAGGATTCTGCTCAGGCTGTGGGTGCTACCTTCGATGGGCAGCATGTGGGAAGTTTTGGAGTGGGATGTTTTAGTTTTGGAGAAACGAAAATGATAACCTGCGGAGAGGGTGGCATGATCACCTGCCAGGACAGAACTACCTATGAGAGATTGCTCACCATACGGCAGGAAGGTGAAACCATTGGTAATTGTGCTACTACTGGATCAGGACTGGAAGACATTACAGCATCTGATGTCATTCATCATATTGATTACCCCATGATTGGATATAATTTCCGTATGACTGCTCTTCAGGCGGCTATGGGATGTGCCCAGATAGATAAACTACCTTCCATAATCGCGATGCGAACAGAGAATGCCAGATATCTCATGGAAGGACTCAATTCAGTAAGCGAATTGACATTCCAGTGCCCGCATCCCCGGGCAGTCCCTGTATATAACAGACTGGTGGCCCGGATTGCCCCTCATATAGACAGGGATGCGTTTCTGGGTGCGCTCATGGCAGAGGGGATCCCCGTGGGAGTGTGGTATCCCCGGCTTCTCACAGAAGGACAGCTGGTGAAAACTACCTATCCTGACCAGACAGAACGATCATTCCCCGGCGCAGACCTGCTGTGCAACACTGAAATCGTACTTCCCGTATATCCGGGCCTCACCACAGATCATCTGGACCTGGTCATACAAGCAGTTGAGAAAGTGGTGTCTGCATATAATGAAAATCCCGAAATAACTGAAAAAATACATAAAATTATCAAAAAAAGAAAAATTACAAGATTTTTCAGCAGTGTATACATGGAACATTAACCCCAGGTGACGTGATGAAGTGGGATGATATGCTTGATATAGCAGAGAAAGGGCTGCGAACCACCATGAACAGCTTCTGTGAAATACGCATTGAGGAAAGTACTACACAGAAAATCACTACTCGCCAGGGTGAAATATCATCTCTCACAGAAACAGGGGAGACGGGAATTGTGGCTACTGTGTGGGATGAGAGGAAAAAGTATACGCTTTTTCTGTCAGGGAAAAGAGCAGAATCACTCCCAGCATTACTGGAGAGAATCTCACCTGCGGAATCCAGACCTCCTCCCTGGATAGACAGGGTAGAAGATAAAGGATGTCGTCTCATCATGAAAGAGATACCTGACGAAGACGCAGTATTTCAATTGGGAGAACAGGCGCACATGTCCCTGGAGGGATACAAGATGGGGACTATTTCACGGTGTGGGTATGTGAGGAAGGCCTATATGAATACAATGGGATCCGAAAGTGAATCGTTCCTGCCGTACTCTGAAAT
>AZIF01000789.1_pt1 | contig 19067 bp, 19 predicted proteins | sample 359031 | NCBI WGS metagenome assembly AZIF01 (sample SAMN02429710, study PRJNA222658) | marine sediment metagenome | biome: Sediment sample; isolation source: sample MGS-PRI from oil contaminated site at the harbour of Priolo Gargallo... | place: Italy: Priolo | collected 2011-03-08 | depth 6 m m
GGAAGGTTCCATGGGTCGTTGGAATGGACCTGGAATGATTATTCCGGGATGCTCAAGGAGGCTCAACGCTCACATAAATTTGTGTTAATTGATTTCTGGGCGGTATGGTGTAAAGAATGTAACGAAATGGAAATTAATGAATTTTCAAACCCGGAAGTCTCTGATCTCCTCAGAAAATTTGTATTACTCAAGGTGGATGTGGATGAAATGCCCCATTTAAAGGCTCAATTTTCAATAGGAGGCATGCCCACCATCGTGGTGGTGGATGCACAGGGAAATGAATGTGGCCGGGTAGTGGGCTACCAGAATGCGCAACAGCTCAAATCTTTTCTGGAGGATATCCTGGCCCAAGGCTTATAAACGAAAGGAGGAAGAGAGACCCATGTCAGATGTTACCTTTATCACGGCCTTCATCTATGGTATGCTTTCCTTCTTCACTCCCTGCATCCTTCCCTTAGTACCTGCGTACATCACCTATATTACAGGGAGAGATCTTGAATTATTGCAGGAAGAAGTAAAAAGGGGTCCAGTCTTCATCAATTCACTGCTTTTCGTGATTGGATTTTCCCTGGTATTTATGGCACTGGTTATCCCTGCAAATATGGTGGGGAACCTGCTCCTGCAGTATCAGATATGGATACAGCGGATTGCAGGAATTATCATCATTATATTTGGACTGCATATTTCAGGATTGGTAAACCTGGGATTTTTAAATGTGGAAAAGAAACTTCACATGTCCAACAGACCAGGTGGTCATCTGGGTCCATTGCTCATCGGCATCACCTTTGCTGCAGGCTGGTCACCCTGTATTGGCCCTATTCTCGCATCCATTATTCTCATTGCAGCTACCCAGTCCATGAGCACCGGTGTCCTGCTTCTGGGTACCTATTCACTGGGACTGGCCATTCCCTTTCTGCTGACAGCTGTAGCCATAAATCAATTCCTGATGTATTATAAGGGAATATTAAAACATACCAGAACCATCATGTTCATATCTGGATTGATTCTCATATTCATAGGCGGATTAATTTTTCTTGGATTATTCCAGAGATTATTTGTGGCATTTGGATGAGAAACAGGTTGATACGGGCTACAGGTGAAAAATGTATATGAAAAGTCCCTTATATTACAGGCGCAATGAGCTCTTAGGCTGTAGGCTCTGAAATCAGAAAATAGAGGATACAAGAGGCCAACAGGGTGAGAACACCACAAATCCCGAAGGATAATTCTCCTCCATAGACTTCATACAGTGCTCCTCCCATTGTAGGCCCAAGAATGAGAGCAATGCCCGATACAGTTGTGTATAATCCAAAAATTTTTCCCCGCTTATTTTCATCCACAATATCTGAAAGCAGGGTTTGGGTGGCTGGATCAGAGATTCCCAGTCCTCCCGAACGGGCAGCCAGCACACCAATCATCTGTACAGGTGTCTGTATGATTATCATGGGGAAGGTGAGAAGAGATGCCCATATATTGCCCAGGAGAATTGGTATCTTTCTCCCCATTCTATCGATGATTGAACCTGCATAGATTCTCGATAGGGTTCCTGTAATACCCATTACGGTATAGATCAGAGTAATCTGGAGAACTGTTGCACCTACCTTTGCCTGTGCATACAGGGGTATGAGGGGATTTATCAACATCAATCCAAATGTGGAAATAAAGGTAGCACTCAACAATCCCATCAAGGTTACAAAGTGGACAGATTCTCTGATTTCACGCACATATGATTTCAATCTCCTTCTCACGGGTTCTGGAGCACTTAAAATAGTGATTGTACCCTTGATTGTTTCAGTAACATTTCGGTGAATCAGAACAGTAATAGGTACCATGACAACCCCTGCAATCAGAAAGGGTGTTCTGAAATCATATAATTCTGCAAGGAACCCCCCAAAGGCCGGACTGACGATGAGAGATACCTGCCAGGCTGCAGAGAAGTAAGACATAGCTCTCCCTCTATCTTTTGGTCTGGTGGAATCTGCAATGATAGCCTGGGCCGAAGGCCACACCATGGCAGAGGCCACTCCCTGCAACCCCCGAAAAAGAAATAGGTGTGCTACACTCTGGGAAAAGGCAAAGGCAGACATAACAACGGCATAAAATAAGAATCCTGTAATAATGAGTCGTTTCCTCCCATATCGATCAGATACTGCTCCGAAGGGCGTGGCCAGTACTGTTCTGGTAAGGGCAAAAATTGAAGTTATGAGACCTATCTGTGCAGCAGTAGCTCCAAATTGCTCTGCAAAGAGTGGAAATAATGGAAAAATCATGCCAAATCCCAGCATGGCAATAAAAACACCAATACAAATTATCAGCACATTAGGATAGGTCCTGAAAAATTCCATGGCAGACCTCTGACGCATGAACAGCATATATTGTACTGGCATTTAAGAGGTTTTCTCAACTCATCCTTCCAGTCATTTTATGTGCAATATCTCTGTTTTCGGGGTGCTCGTATGAGGTACAGTCTCTGATTCTTTTCATAAGGTTTTTATAGTCCATACGATATGTAAAACAATGATGTTCAAGGAGCTGTTTGATGCTCTGAGAAAGGGATCAATTCTCAAATCGGCTTTCGAATCTGTGGACCGTATGCACCAGCAGGCCAAAGATATGTATGTTCTATCTGTGGAATGTTTGGTTGAAAACAAGGATGAAATTGCCAAGGATATCAGCAGAGAAGACCGGGTAATAAATGTGGCTGTGAGAGAGGTCAGACGGGAGATTCTGGAATATCTGGCCATCAATTCCTCACCTGACATATCTTTTTCTCTTATGCTCATCGGAGTAGTTATTGATTATGAACGAATTGGAGATTACTGTAAGAATATTGCTCAATTGGGATTGATGTATCCCACTAAACTTACTGATTCATCATACTATGACATTTTTAAGAAAATGAATGAGACAATCGATGATATGTTTGATCTCACCATACAAGCCCTGAAAGAATCAGATGCTCAAAAAGGGAGTGAGGTCATGAAATTGCATGCCCAGACTAAAAAACTACACAGTGAAATTATTTCAAACCTGAAAAATGGAGATACCATCGATACCCTGACAGCAATTGTCTATGCATTGGTTACCGAATACTTGAGAAGGGTTTCCGCACATCTCCAGAACATTGCCTCCACCGTGGTTCAGCCTTTCGACCGGGTGGGATTTGATAAGAAAAAGGCCCCATAATTAATGTGTGAGCACTATCAGCAGAAGAGGAACCACATAAAAGGTGAATATGACAAAGAGTGCTGCAAATAGTTTTCTTCTGGTGGCTAATTCTGCCAGGTTCCGTGCACAGAAGATGGGTATTTTCTTCAATGGATAAAAAATGATGATTCCGAAGAAATTAAATATGAGATGAGAGAAGGCAATGGTGACTGCATCCACATGGTTGGTGACCATGGATGCCATGATGGCAGTTACAGTGGTTCCCACATTTGCTCCCAGCATGTAGGGAAATACCTGTTCTACAGTGAGTAATCCAGAGCCCAGCAGAGGAATGATCAATGATGTTGTTACCGAACTGCTCTGGACTATTGCTGTGATAATACATCCTAAAATAAAACTCGAGACATCATTTTTAAATAAATAACGATTTAGAAGCACTTGAAGTTTATCCAATGTGAAATACCTCATTGATGATACAATATATTTCAATGCAATGAAAAGAATAATCAGGGCTAACCCAATTCCTGCATGGGGGCCCACCACAGAGAGTATGTAAGCTGTTATTGGAGTTGTTATCTCCTTGAGAGGACTTGAAAATGTCAATCCCCCTGCCCCACTGAAGGACTGAGCCATGTGGATGGACAGGGCTTCTATGAAATGAAATTTCAATTCCAGAGGGAAGAGGACGAAAACTGCCAGAAGATTGAAGAAATCATGGACAGTAGCTCCTGAGAAGGCTCGTTTAAATTCTTCTTTCCGGGTGACATGACCAAAAGAAACAAAAATATTGGTAACGGTGGTACCGATATTTGCTCCCATGACAATGGGAATAGCATTGTGAATGGTGAGACTTCCTCCACCCACCAGGGCCACCACCACTGATGTTGTTGCTGATGAACTCTGTACAATAGACGTGGAAAGAATTCCCACCACCAGACCCACAAAGGGACTGGAAGTCATTGCGATGAGCTGTCGTGAAAATCCTGCTCCCAACAGCTTAAAGGCCCCACCAAGCATATCGATACTTAGAAAAAAGCAATAGAGTGAAAGCACGAGGATCATTATATGAACCATTCTCCTCTGCATGGTCTAGGGTTAGAGACGTGCTATATAAGTCTATCTCATTTTGAGAGAGTCTTCCCTGAAGGTTTCATAGCTGCAGGGAATCTGTGAAAACAGTGACAGGCCCATCAAAAATGAGGAACACGAGAAGTCATAGGAGATTGAGGAATTCCTGTATAATGTGTTGATTTCTCACCTCAGGATGAAAGAGAATTCCATACATGTCTTTTTCCCGGTGTTTTATTCCCTGAATACACGATGTTGAACAAGCAATGGTCACAAATTGTTGGGGAAGGGTTATCCCATGTGTATGCAGTTCAAATGCAGAGATAGGAGATGGAATAAGCTTATTTTCTGCTACAGGAAAAACCTCCACCATGCCGATTTCAGTACAGAAAAATAACAAACTGGAGAACTGCAGGGAGATAACCTGCATTCCGGCACAGATTCCCAGGAGAGGAACAGAACAGGTATGCAGCCAGCTGAACTCATTGATTTTTTCGAGGTATACATCGTCTTTGAGAGCTGTCCCCGAAAGGACCACTCCATCATAGCCTTTAATAGATGTTACCTGCGAATAATGACATACTGTACAGTCAGTCTCCTCGCCGATAATGTCTTCCAGGGGTCTGACAAATTCCTGATATCCCAGAGAACCTGGGTAATTCAGATCGACAATGAGTATCATTTATCCACCAGACACGCATCAGTTATTATATATTGTCCTGTATATTTATTGAATTCTGTCTGTGAACTGAGTATCTGGATCTTCTGATTAAAATAAGGAGTATCCAAGACCGTGGTTTCGATCTCCCCTCCTTCCCCCGAGGGAGAGATGCCATACTTTCTCTGTAACTGAATAAGTGCTTTTATTGTCGTTCTGTCAATCATGCGCCCCAACCATTCTCTGGTGAAAGGATAGGCATATACCCCCGAGATGATAACTTCAAATCCACTTTCTATGAGTTCATAGAGCAGGGTGTGTTGATTTTTCAGCCAGAGAGGGTTAAAACACCAGAGATCAAGTTCATGACACAATGTCTGTATTCTCGTAGCCTGATAGACCGATTGTATGGCTCCTGTGACAATTCCCTCCACATCGTATCTATCAATGGCTTCCTGTAGTGCCCGGGCTAAATCCTGGAGTTCCTTTTCCTTTTCTCCCTGTGAAGAATGGTGAATCAATGGTATTCCAATAGATTGAGCCTGTAACTGAGTGAGAGTAATATTTGGCGTGTGAAACATGTAACTGTACCGATTTTCTGAAATAACAGAAATCAGGCAGGCAATATCATTCTTTTTCATGGCTTCATGCAGGGCTAAAGCCGAATCTTTTCCTCCTGAAAAAAGCATGCCCAGGTTCATGGAGATTACTCTATCACTGCACTCACATAAAGATTCCTGTGGAAGATAATGAGCACAATTGTTAATAAAGGAGCAATAAAAGTATCTCAAAAAGAGGAATCTCCATGTTCAGCACATCCTATACCCACCGATTGTATGACGATCTTTCCTGGACCTGGCCAATTATTTCACCTCCTCAGGAATATGAGGAAGAGTCAGGGATTTTGAGTGCTCTCATTAAAGAAAAGAGCCGTTCTAATCCACAAACCCTGCTCCATCTGGGATGCGGTGGAGGCCACAACGATTTCACATTCAAGAATCATTTCACAGTGACTGGAGTGGATCTCGCTCCATCCATGCTGGATTTAGCGCAGACACTCAATCCCGAAGTAACATATCTACAGGGTGATATGCAGGCACTCCAGCTGGACCAGCTGTTTGATGCAGTGGTCATACTGGATTCCATCATATATATGAGAACTCACCAGGAATTATATGATGCCTTTCATACTGCTTTTCTCCATCTGAAGCCAGGAGGAATATTCATCACCTTTGCAGAAGAGCTCAAAGATACCTTCCTTCAGAATACCACCCATATCTCTGAACACGCCAGGTCTCCTTTCGAAATTATATTTGTTGAAAATTCCTATGATCCCAATCCTGAAGACACCACCTTCGAATCTACCTTCCTGTACTTGATCCGTGAAAATGGAGAACTCTCCATTGAAACAGATCGTCACCTCTGCGGGATATTCTCATACCGCACCTGGATGGAAACTCTGGAACAAGTGGGATTATCCGTTGAACAGAGCAGGTTACATCTGTCAACCTTCCCCGATGAATATTATATTCCCCTTTTTATCTGTACGAACCCAGGAACATGATATAATGAATCACGAAGAAGACATGCAGGAGAGGGCATTGAAGAGAAAGGCTCACTGGCTTGAGCATTTGATGACCTTCGTGAACCCGGGGACTATACTGGAATGTGGATGTGGCAGTGGATTTGTCTGTGAGATGCTCTCCTCACAGTTTCCAGACAGCTGTCTCATAGGGGTCGATATATCATTTAACAGATTAAGGGAATTGAAAGAGAAGAAGTATCCCTCTGTGTTCCCCATACAGGCAGATATTTCTCAGCTTCCTCTTGCCCGGAAAAGGTTTCATACCGTCCTTTTCGTGTCCAGCCTGCATGAAGTATTCTCCACCTATGGAGATACTGGAGTATATAGTGTCATGAAAACAATTCATTCCCTGTTGAAGGAAAAAGGGGTGCTCCTCATACAGGATTTTCTCAGACCCTCGCCCCGACAGGTGACTGTGGAATTCAAGACTGCTCATGCCCGAAGCTATTTTACCCGATTTGCCACTGAATTTCGTGTCAGACCCATCCCCTATAAAGAAACTCCAAAGGGAGTTACTGTGGATATTGGAGATGCTATAGAATTCTTCAATACATATCTGTATCTCAATCGATCACCCTCACCTGAGAGCTGGGAAGAGGAAATGAATGAATCTCACTATTTCTATACAAAAGAAGCATTTCAACAAATGGCTTCAGAATGTTCCTATAGGGTAACTCATCTTTCACTGCTTCCTGCCCCAGATGAATATAATACAGCCCTTTCTCCTCACATGCATTGGGATTTTACTCTGGACTACCAGTACATTCAGTTGGCACTCATTCCCTCATTCAACCCATGATCAAAGAGTTTTTAATCTATGGAGTACATCAGATAACGTGATTCCATGATCATCGAATTTTCACATTCGCAGATGGATTTAATTCCCACAAAAATTATTGCCCTGGCCCGGAATTACACTGCTCATGCTGCAGAAATGGGAGGTGCAGTTCCACAGGAACCCACTATTTTTCTGAAACCTCCTTCCTCCCTCATTGGTAACGGAGGAGTGGTGATTCTTCCATCAGTATCTCAGCGGGTAGATTATGAGGTTGAACTGGCTGTTATCATGAAAACCCAATGCTCCCATGTATCCAGTGATCAAGCCCTTAATCATGTTCTGGGGTATTCCATACTGGTGGATGTCACTGCCAGGGATATTCAGGCTGAAGCGAAGAAAAAAGGTATCTCCTGGGCAAAAGCAAAGGGATTTGATACCTTTGCCCCTCTCGGACCGAAAATAGGTCCTGCAGATGCACTGGATCCTCATGAATGTGATATCTGGTTAAAGGTCAATGGTGACATAAAACAAAAAGGAAATACCCGTGACATGATCTTCCCTGTGGAGACACTCATAGCACACATCTCCAGAATAATGACACTTTCACCCATGGATATCATTGCCACCGGTACACCTGAAGGAGTTGGTCCCATGCAGGATGGTGATACTATCGAAGCAGGAATTGAGGGAATTGGAACGCTTACTTTTACTGCCCAGTCAGAAGGTCATGATCCTATAGGTTGATACACATACAGGACTTTTCTCCTTTTTTTCTTTTCCAGAACCATACAGGGTGAAATAACAATGCCCAACCTCTTATTTGATACAGCGCTACTCACCACCCATGGAAATCTTTATATAGTTCATATCTGAACAGTTCGAATATGACCTTTTGGGATGCTGATTCGAAGGGAAGAGAAGGGAAATTTCTGAGGCTCTATGCCCTCCGTACCATTTCCCGTAATCCTCAAACAGGATATGATCTCCTCAAAGATATCGAGCAGAAAACAAACGGAAAATATGTTCCCTCCAAGGGAATGATCTACCCTCTCCTGGATGATATGGAAGAAAACGGTCTCATCGAAATCCAGGAGATCGGAGAGCGGTCCAAAAAAATCTTTCGCATCACCCCCAAGGGGAAAACCCTTCTGGATACAATCATGGCCAAACACGTAGAAATCGAGAAACAGCTGGATGTATTCAGGAAATTATTTTTCCAGATCTTTTTTCCTCGGGAAGACATGGAATTGGCAGAGCTTTTTTACATCCTGCGGGGAAAGCTCATGGAACATCCAGATAAAGAAAAAGCAAAAAATGTTCTCAATAAAATAATAGAGGAATTATCATGATTCATGTTACCAATTTATGTAAATATTTCAATGGTATTAAAGCAGTGGATGGAATTTCCTTCTCTGTGGAAAAAGGGGAAATATTTGGATTTTTAGGTCCCAATGGGGCCGGAAAAACCACCACCATCGATGTGCTCTGTACCCTGACCCGTCCTACATCGGGAACTGCTTCTGTCAATGGATTCAACATCACAGAATGCCCCGATGATGTGCGCCGTTCTATCGGATTGATCTTCCAGGAACCATCTCTGGATGACCGACTCACTGCAGAAGAAAACCTGGATTTTCATGGAATGATCTATGATGTACCCAAGGCAATGCGGGAAAAAAGAAAGGAAGAGCTCTTGAAAATGGTGGAATTATGGGATCGAAAAAAGGATCAGGTGAAAACATTTTCTGGAGGAATGAAGCGAAGACTGGAAATCGCCAGAGGACTGCTCCATCAACCCCGCATCCTCTTTCTGGATGAACCCACCCTGGGCCTGGATCCTCAAACCCGCAATCATATCTGGAAATATATCAATCATCTCAGGGATGAATCACAGATGACCATCTTCATGACCACCCATTACATGGATGAGGCCGAAAACTGTGATCGCATAGCCATCATCGATCACGGTAAAATAGTGGCCATCGATACCCCTAAGAACCTGAAAAAGAATGTTGGCGGTGATATTATTACTATCAGGACCTCAGACGATGAAAAAGCAGAAGATGAAATCGGTGCCAAATACCATCTCCAGGTACGGAGAGATGCCAAGGGAATACATCTGGAAATCGAGAACAGTGAAGAATTCATACCTGCATTCATTTCATCATTTTCCACTCACATCGATGCCATCAACCTGCGTCGACCCACCCTGGATGATGTCTTTTTAAAGTTGACCGGCCATGAAATCCGTGATGAGGAAGGTTCGGCTAAAGATAGACTCAAGCAACATATGAGAAGGAGAGGTCGATAACATGTTCTGGAAAGCAGTATACGTGATCTGTCTCCGTGATATCAGGAGATTCTTCAGAGAAAAATCACAGGTCTTAGGATCTGTAGCCCGACCGGCCCTGTGGTTGCTGATCATGGGGACAGGATTCAATACCATATTCCGGTCACAATCGGGTACCTACACCCAGTTTCTCTTCCCCGGGATTATTGGAATGACAGTCTTGTTTACCAGCGTGTTTTCTGCAGTATCTGTAATCTGGGACCGCCAGTTTGGGTTCCTGCGGGAGATGCTGGTGGCTCCCGTTTCCAGAACATCGGTGGCTGTAGGAAAGACCCTATCAGGCTGTTTTCAGTCTTTGATACAGGGAGGAATCATCTTGGCACTCTCCCCTCTGGTGGGGATTACCCTCACCCCCCTGATGCTCGTACAGGTGATCTTTCTCATAGTGCTGATTTCTTTTGCCCTGACCTCTTTTGGATTGCTCATTGCCTCACGCATGGAATCCTTCGAAGGATTCAACCTGATCATGAATTTTCTCATCATGCCCATGTTCTTCATGAGTGGGGCCTTTTTCCCCATTGAAGGACTGCCCACCTGGTTAAAATCCATTGTTTCTATCAATCCACTCACCTACGGAGTGGATGCACTGCGGGGTGCAATCCTCGGAATCATGGAACATTCCTTCCTCACAGATATCCTTTTTATATCTGTATTCGCAGTAATCATGACAGTACTGGCAGTTACTGCATTCAATAAACAATCTTGAGGTGATAATCATGTTGCAAATTTTGAATCCCTTCAGAGCTGCTTCAGAATTCAGGGCACTTAAAACCGAGAGAAAATGGATGCTTGCCATATTGATGGTGATTATCCCTGGATTACTGTCTGTGGCTGGAGATACGCTAGAACAGCAGAAATCCCAGCAACTCACAGATCAGTTAATTGAAGAATTAGGAACCATGACCGATGCTCAGAAAGAGGCTATGGGAGATATTCAGGGATTGATCTTGGGAATTGGTGTGGTCATCGGCATTATATCTATCTTCTTTTTCTGGGCAATAAAAGGAGTGGTATTCCATATACTGGGGTCCATAATAAGCACCGAGAAGATATCTATGAGTATTTCATCGACTATTCATCTTATAGCATTTACCTACCCTCCTTTCTTCTTCAAGGGGGTCCTGGACCTCATCAATGGGTTACGATATGAACCCCCGCCCTATGAGGTGTTCATCCAGCAGGTGAGACATCCCGACGTAGTGGCTTCCTTCCTCGGTGAGCACAATATTTTCTGGTTGTGGGCCTTCATCTTGATGGTTCTCGCAGTCAGAGAACAGTTCTCCCTTTCCAATAAGCGAGCATTTCTGGTAGTTTTCATACCATATGTTGTCGTGTTTCTCTTACAGATTGCTCTTGCCTCACTGGGAAGTCAAGTAGGGGGTATGCAGTTTGGAGGCAGTTAGAACATTGGATGTGGAGATGACATTCCAGATGGGTGACACCACTGTCCCAGCACTCCGGGGGGTGTCTTTGCGTGTGGAGGAAGGTGAATTCGTCTCCATAGTGGGTACCAGTGGTTCAGGGAAATCCACCTTACTGAATCTGGTGGGAGGATTGATGAAACCTTCACAGGGAGAAGTCTATGTCAAAGGTGAAGACCTCACACATATGAATGAAAACAACCTGGCTCTCTTTCGAAGGCGGTATATTGGATTTGTCTTCCAGTCCTTCAATCTCATCACCTCCCTCACCGCAATGGAAAATGTCGAATTACCATTGATCTTTGCCAATGTCCCTCCTTCGGAACGGGAATTACGTGTTGGTTCGCTTCTGACAAATCTGGGACTGGAAGATCGATTGGATCACAGACCCTCAGAATTATCAGGAGGACAGCAACAACGTGTTTCTATTGCCAGGGCTATTATTAATAATCCAGAAATCATTCTGGCCGACGAACCCACGGGGAACCTGGATTCCAAGACTTCAGATGAGATAATGGAAGTCTTGTACACATTGAATAAGAAAGGCCAGACATTCTTAGTAGTCACTCATGACATGAATGTGGCACATTATGGGTCACGGATTGTTTATTTGAGTGATGGAAAAATCTCAAAAATCGAGGAGGTATCGACATGAAATATACCATATGGTGCATAATTGGGCTCATAATAGCAGCGAGCATCCCTGTTTCCTCCACCTTTCTGCAGGCAGAGGAGTATGTAGAACTCACTGTGGAGGTGGAAGATATCTATGGAGTACCCATAGAGGATGCCAGGGTATCTCTCACCTATGTGTTTCCGAGACCTAAAGATACAGATATTGTAGACCAGCTCACAGAACGAGGTGTCGCATCCTTTGTGCTGGAACCATACAGGGAGTATGTGATCACCGTGTCCAAGGCAGGATATCTTCCCTTTACCCAGTTAGTGGAACTGGAAGAAGATACCACGGTAACAGTAGTGCTCGAATATGCCCAGAAAATGCCTGTTATCCATGTGAAACGATATTCTGTCTTCCCAGAGGAAGTGGAACCTGGAGAACAATTTCGATTACAGGTGGTAATCGAAAACCAAGGGACCAGTGATGCTCTCAATGTAAAAGTGAGCGTGACCCCCGCGCAATTCTTCTCACCAGTGCAGCCATCCAGTTCAGCGTATTTTGATCGACTGGATGTGGGAGATCTCACCTCAGTTACCCTTACCTTTGCAGTATCAGGAGAAGCACTTTCGGGAGTATATGATCTTCCCCTGACCATCTCCTTCCAGGATGCTACCGGTATGGTTCACACCACCCAGGAGACGGTGGGAGTCACTATCCTGAGAATTCCTAAGGTTAAGCTTTTAAACATAGATTTTCCCCAGGAGGTCCAACAATCAGAATCCTTCACCTTTTCCTTGGAAATAGGAAACACAGGCCGATTTCTGGTCAATGGACTGTACCTGGAAATCGAAAGCGATATGGACTGGGAGTATTCGTCCTATTATGTAGGCAGCCTGGAAGCAGGAGATTTTGATACATTTGTATCTGAAGTGACAGCCTCAACCCCAGGAACCCATGCATTCACCGTAACAATTGGATATGTTGACGACTTCAACAGGGAACATCATGAGGAATTCCACTATACTATCACCGTAACAGAGAAGGTCACTGAAACTCCACCCCCACAGGAAGAAGGATTATTAGAACGCTTCATAAGCTGGATAAAATCATTTCTGGGGCTGAATTAAGTGCGCCCCAATGATTTACTCAGGGTGGTGCTGAGAAATTTAAACCGTATTCGGGTACGCACCGTACTCACCACCATCGGAGTGATCATCGGGGTAGCAGCCATCGTCACCCTGCTCTCTATTGCCTTTGGATTTCAAGAAAATATCACCGAATCCCTGGGAAATATCGGTGATGTCAGGCAAATCACCGTTATCCAGCCCATACAGGGAATGGGTATGAGCCCCCATGGTGAGTCTGAAATTTTAGACGAGAAAGCAATCGAGAAAATAGAGAAAATAGAGGGAGTGATGGCTGTGGTTCCTAACATGGAAGTGCAGGGAACCATTGAAGTGGGTCGGTATGTGACTACGTTGAGTATTACTGGTATGGATCCTGAAAAAGCCGAAAAATTAGATATCACCATTGCAGAGGGAAGATTTTTTAGAAGGAAAGATAGAGATGCTATGGTGGTGGGATATAAGGTCCAGGAAGCATTTTCTGAAAAACGAACGATGAAACAGGTAGAATCTTTAGATCTTCTGGGTCAAAAAGCAGAAATACGAGTAACCAGAATCGATATGGAAGGAAAACAGGATTCCAAAACATATCGCATGAGGATCATAGGAATTATTGAAGAACAGGGCACCCAGGATGATTATAATATTTATATTCCCCTGGGAACAGCCATCGATATTGCAGAATGGAAGAACATGCAGACAAATATTATCAAACGCCAGGGATATCAATCCTTCATCGTGCAGGCAGAAGATGCAGAAAAAGTCAATGCCATTACCACAGAAATCACCGATTTAGGGTTCCTGGCCTTTTCATTTAAACAGATCATCGACAGCCTTAATGAAGTATTCACCCTGGTGGAAGTAGTATTTCTGGGGATTGGGGCTATTGCTCTCATTGTAGCAGCCCTGGGAATCATCAACACCATGCTCATGTCTATCCTGGAGCGAACCCGGGAAATCGGAATCATGAAGGTCATCGGTGCATCCAATACCGATGTGACCCGCATATTCCTCATGGAGGCTTTAGGCATTGGATTCATGGGAGGTATTGGTGGGGTGATCCTGGGATATGTGGTAGCCCACATTATCGATACCGTGGTACGGTTATATGTCTCTCAACAGGGAAACATCACGGAATCACTGGTGGTCATGCCCCTGTGGCTGGTGGGGTTTGCCATAGGGTTTGCTATGATGGTGGGGTTAATTTCAGGGGTATATCCTGCTCGAAAAGCAGCTCGATTGTCCCCTGTGGAAGCTTTAAGACATGAATAGTGGTAGAATGAAATCTCAGATCGTTGTCATCATACTCATGGGAATCCTGTTCACCCAGGTATTGGCATTACAGGAGGTGACAGGGTATCAGGGTACACAGCCCCTACCTCCTTCGTTTTTTATGACCCCTGAAAGAGAACAGAAATGTCTCATCGTGGTAGGGGAGACAGCAGATGCTGCAGATATTATGGCAGCTTCCCGGTTGGCTGCTGTCCTGGGTCATCTTCTTACCCGGGAGAGTTCGGTGCCTATCATAGATGAAGTTTCTGTGTCTCATAACAATGTACCTCCCGGCACCTGTATCGTGGAAACTCCCCGCACCCTCCCCACCCTCTGGTATTTTGATGATTTCGGGGTGTATGGAGACGATGATGACAGATTCGATCCCTGGGAAACTCATGAAGAAATTCAGCTGTACATCGATGACCTGCCTGAACGGGATCCTTTTATGGAATGGATGGGAAATGGATATCTCGATTTTTCCACCATATTACGAATCGACAATGTGAGATCTCCTCCTTATATTACCGTCACCTCTCTCCAGGAGAGACCACGGGGAGAACAGGTCAATGATCTCCACATCATGGAGGAATGGTATTACCTCCTTGTGGATCCCTATTTTGTCTATATGGGTTATGTACCTCAGATCGAGCTCTTCGATTCTCTCTATCAGGTCATGTATATCGATAGCTCTCTTCTGATCACTGGTACACCTCACCTGGAATATGTCTATCTCTGTGAAGGGGAGACATTCACAGCAGGCTCCTACCGCATCTCTGTGCTGGATGTGGATACCGATCACAACAAAATATACCTCCGGGTGACAGGTCCTGGATTACGGGAGGAATTCTGGATGGTACTGGACCCTGAACACGGATTCTCACCCAATCTGCAGATGAGTACCACAGGAAATTTCCTCTCTCTTGATTTTGATCATGATGGGACTCCAGATAATTTCAATACATGGATACCGGGAAAATCAGAGCTGGATGTGTGGGCCCATTCTATCATGAATGTGGGAGGTACTCTCCGTGCTGGTGTTGCAGATGTAGTAATCGATGGAATCAAAACATTCATCGGGGAATCGGTGGGTGCCTACCTGGGGATATACTGGGTAGAAGAGATGCACATCTGGCCGGAGATGACTTGCTGTGATCCTTTTGTCACCTACCCTCAACCCTATTATCTCCAGATTCGACCCGATTCTGTAACTCTTCCTGCATCCCAGGATACATATGTGGACCAATCGCTTCCTCTGCAGAATTTTGGATCATCTCCTTCATTATGGGTTCAATCGTTTTTCAATGCGAATAAGAGAACCTATCTCACATTCGATCTTCCAGTATTGCCTTCAAAAGCTATCATCACAGAAGCCATTCTCAAAGTAACTCCGCTCACTGTACCGTCGCGAACCTATGAGGTATCACGGGTTACCGGTTCCTGGAATGAATCCACCCTCACCTGGTCCACCCAGCCCGGTGCTATTATTTCCGGGGCCCAGCTCAACACTACCATGCAGTGGGATGTGACAGCAGATGTCATTTCCTTTTACAGCGGGACTCCACATTACGGATGGCAGATTTCAGATCAGACAGAAAATTCAGCTGTCCCCTTTGCACTCCAGTATCATTCCCGTGAATCGCTTCTCAAGCCCACCCTCACCATTACCTATACCTTCGATTGTAATTATCTCACAGAATCTCTTCCTCATACTCCCAATGTCATAGGCTCTTTCTATGATGATGTCGACGGTGATGGAATCACAGATACAGTATATGAGATAGATATTGGGCTCTGTGAATGGATACACACGGTGTGTGATCCCCTGTTTTTTGAAGGACCCAATTACTATTATTTCATCGATTTCTGGAACACCTCTTTTACCGACGGCGTTGATTTCAGGTTGTATCAGACCAAGAAAGTAAGTACCTATTCGGTGGAAGTGCCAACCACTCCTGTATGGGAACTGGTGAGACTGGATTCTGATATTTCATCAGAGGATGCGAAGTACAACTGGATTCTCATCGGGGGAATGAAAACCAATTCATGGGTGAATCGCCTGGTTACCGAGAACATACTGCCAGATGATGGCTCTTCACCAACCTGGTTCATAACATCTGCCGGGTATAACCTGTATTCTGATCCCTTTGCCTATGGAAACAAAATCTGTGTGGTAGCTGGTAAGACTGGTCAGGACACCCGGAGAGCCATAGAGATGCTCATGGACTCCATTTCCAGGTTACAGTAACTCTATAGTCATTCTCTATCTGTTTTTTTATCCGGCTTCTTCCAAATTAATCAGTAAAAAGAAACATAGATTTAAAACACTCATGCTGGAAGGAGTGAAAGGAGTGATCCAATGAAATCATTAGTTGTAGTATCTGAATCTGATGATAAATATGGAGCCCTCGATGAAGTTCTCATCCGCTCACAGTTTTTTGAACAGGTGAAAAGAACATCATTAACTAACAAAAAGGCAAAGGAAGATGTTCTCATTGCGATAAAGCCCAATATGATGATGGCCTATCAGAAAGCCCATCCCCATACTGCCACCGATACCCAGCTTGTGGAACATCTCATAGAGAGAATCCGGGAAGAGGGATATTCACAGATTAAAGTTGTTGAATCACAGAATATTTTGACCGATTGGTTTCCACGGAGGACAGTATCCTATGTGGCTGATGCCTGTGGATATTCGGGTACAGGATATGATGTGATTAATTTAACAGAGGAAGCCGAATCCTACGATTATGGAGGATATCTGGGAACAGACTACGTGGGGAAAACCTGGAAAAATGCAGATTTCCGGATCAGTTTTGCTAAAAACAAGACCCATATTGCATGCTGGTACACGCTCGCCATGAAGAATCTCTTCGGGACACTCCCTGTGCAGAGCAAGATGAAGGTCTATCACAAAACTATTGGATGGGAAAAGGCTACTCTGGATGTTTTACGAAATTTTCCCCCTGATTTTTCCCTTATTGATGCCTTCTGGAGCAGTCACGGGTTCAATGGATGTGTGATTGAGACTCCTCTCTATACCCGCACCATACTGGGGGGAACAGACTGTATGGCTGTCGACTGGGTCGGTGCTGAAAAAATGGGAATAGATCCTGTGAAAAATCCTCTCATGAAGCTGGCAGTAGACCAGGGAGGGAAACCGGAATGTGATGTAATAGGGAATAGGAATGTGTATCCGGGCTGGAAAAATACCTCAGTGAGAGTGGGGAATATTTTCAATGCCCTGGATTGCTTTGGCATGATATCTTTCTTATATCGTCTCCTCTACTGGAAGCTGATGGATCCCCAATTTAAATAATTGAATCATACGACATTCTTTGTCCCTCCCCTCCAGGTTATAGGTGGTGATAAAATTATTGACACTACCTATGGAGTAAGATGGGGAAAAAGAACCCAGGATATGGCTGAGAATCGGTGGCAGCAAATACTGGATTTACAATCACAGAATCACCCACAAACATGAATACCTTTTTCTTTACCCTGTGCAAATAGAACCTGATCTTTCAGATAAAATAACCTAATGAAGGGATCTGTCATGGTAAAGGATTATTATGCAGATGTTCTGCACGGGGAAGCACTTGAGACATGCTATGCTCTGGCTTCTCCCCGGATACAGCAGTATCTCAAAGCTGAAATCAATTTTGTCCAGCAGAAAATTAATGGTATGCAGGTAGTTTTAGAACTGGGATGTGGATATGGCCGGGTCCTGACACAGTTGAGTCCATATGTGAACATGCTGGTGGGAATCGACACCTCAGTACATACTCTCCTCTATGGAAAAAAATTTCTCTCTTCCTGTGAAAATGTCCATCTCGCTGCCATGGATGCAGGTACTCTTGGATTGGCATCTGGACAGGTTGATGCTGTTATTTGCATTCAGAACGGCATATCGGTTTTCCGTGTAGACAGTCATACCCTGGTGAGAGAAGTAGTCAGGGTGACCAGGCCTGGCGGAGTATTACTATTTTCCACCTATGCACCTCAGTTCTGGACTCATCGGCTTAAGTGGTTCCGTCTCCAGGCTGAAGCGGGTCTCATTGGGGAAATTGATGAAGCCAGGACAAAAAATGGAGTAATTGTCTGTAAAGATGGATTCAAAGCCACCACCTTCTCTCCACAAAGCCTTCTAAAATTATTTTCCAGCAAAGTAACTGCTGCACAGATCATTGAAATCGATCAATCCAGTATTTTCCTGTATGCTGAGGTCTGAATAGATACTCTGGTCCTATGGTTCCTCCGATCTCTAGTCATTGATAAATTATAAATTAATTTCTATTTATCCTTAATTTTCATAAAAACATTTTTAAATAAACACATTGAAGAGATATTGTCTCATTCATGTGTAGGTGAAAAACAAAAGCATATTACATACACCTGGTCAATATCTTTGTAAAAAATGTCCCATATGTCTCACAAATTCGTATAAATGATATCATTACCAATTACCACTATAAACAAACATGAATGAAGAGAGGTGAATGGTTTTACTAAAAAATCATGTATATTTTTTAGATGTCAAAAATCTAATATGTATCATGCTCCTCCTCTGGGGAGGCATTGTTTTCTCAGGTATCCAGGAACCACTAGTTGACCACGACTGGTCTATGTTCAAGCATGATCCACACCATACTCATCACGGCTAAAGAGATCATACTCATCGAAGGGGTCTATGTTCAAGCATGATCCACACCATACCGGATTCACCACAGACTTTGGTCCTCCCGATGATGCTGTATTATGGACCTATGATTTCGAAACTCCTCTCTACAGCAGCCCCATCATCCAGGATGGTATCGTATACCAGGGGGGGCGAGAATACCTGGCTGCCTTCGATCTCCATACTGGTGAATGCCTCTGGAAAACAGACCAGGAAGTGGTGGGGTCCACACCTGCCATTCACGATAATATACTGGTGGCTGCCACCAACAAGGGGGTCGTTGCCATCGAAACAGACACCGGGAAAATTCTGTGGGCTCATGACCTGGTGGATGTGAGCAACCTGA
>AZIF01000854.1_pt1 | contig 18751 bp, 30 predicted proteins | sample 359031 | NCBI WGS metagenome assembly AZIF01 (sample SAMN02429710, study PRJNA222658) | marine sediment metagenome | biome: Sediment sample; isolation source: sample MGS-PRI from oil contaminated site at the harbour of Priolo Gargallo... | place: Italy: Priolo | collected 2011-03-08 | depth 6 m m
CCTTACCAATGCCCCCCATGGTTAAACTCATGAAAGACACACTCACTCTCAAGGGTGTGAAGGCAATCGATGTATACAAGGAAGTTATTGGATTCATGGCTGTAAATGGCTACTATCTCAATCAATCGGTGGAACCAGTCAAAATTGTCGGACAGAAAAAGTCCTCGGGAGGAGAAAGCATACTGGATTCCATTATGGGTGCAAAAGCAGAACTCCATGTGGGATTCTGGCAGCGAGGAGAGGACCTCACCGTGGTGCTGGATTTCTCGAAAGAAGCAGCATCTGATGCCGATACCATAAAAGGGATTATTCTCCATCGATTTGGACAGGACAAAATTAAATAAATAATTTTTTTTCATATTTATGTCTCTGCAAAAAGCCAGTGAAGAGCTCCGCTATCTACTCAATCGAGGATATAAAAAATCCTCAGCTCTCACCTTTATCTGTAACCATTACCAACTGACCAAAAAAGACCGCCACTTCCTGGCACGCTCCATATTTTCTTCTCACCATACAGAAATCATTACCTCAAAAAAACTTCCCATAGAATCCATCCACAACCAGGACATATCCATCGATGGCTACAATGTCCTGATCACCACAGAAGCCGTGCTCACCAACCAGGCCATCATCTGCGACGATTCCGTGGTCAGAGACACCAGAGGCATCTTCGGAAAATACGAAATTTCAGATCTCACTGAAAAAGCCCTCTCTCACATCTATGCCTTATTAAACCAATATACTCCTTCTTCTGTCACCTTCTATCTGGATAAACAGGTATCTCATTCAGGCGACCTCTGTACCCTCATTCGCCCTCACTTCCCCTGCAATACAGTAATCCATGTTGATAACCATCTCGCTTCTCTCAATACCATCACTGCCACCTCTGACAGCATTCTCATCAAGAAAATCAACCACTTCATAGATATCCCCTTTGAGGTCATGCTTTCCATACATTTATAATATTCCAATCATAATTCAACCCATGGCAGAAATTATTGAAAAAAAAGAAGTTAATTTTGAAGGTGGAACAGCGATTGAAGCCTTTCCTGGTGTGGGCCTGGTAGGACACATCGCAGGAAGTTATTTAATCAGTGCTCTGGACATGGAAATGATCGGGTATATTAGTTCAAACAAATTACCCCCCCTCTCCATCGTCTATGAAGGAACAATCATCCCCCCCATCCGTATCTACCATCATGATTCTACCATTCTTTTCATTGCAGATGTGCCCTTAGAACCAGATGCTGTCCATGAGATCACCCAGGAAATTGCCCAGTTCATGCACCGGAAAAAGATTGGAAAATCTGTGTCTCTGGCAGGCATTGGCACAGGAAAACAGGGTGAAAAGGTGTATGTGGCAGCTACCGAGAAGGAATTGCTCAAAGACGAACCCCTGGAAGTGTTAAAAATCGGTAGCATTATGGGAGCCTCGGGATCTCTCCTGCTGGAATGTCAGCGATTGAAAGTTCCCGGCATCGGATTATTAGCAGAAACTATTGGCAATGTCCCCGATCCCCGGGCTTCGGCCATGCTGGTCACAGAAATTGCCCGCATACTTGATCTAACTATCGATGTATCACCACTCCTGGAGGAAGCAGAAGCAGTGGAAGAACGGTATGAACAGATGTTAGAAGAGATGCAGCGCAAGGAAGAAGCAGGGGAATATGTCCCCATGTACCGGTGATTTCCATGAAAGTAGCCTACATATCCCAGCATCTTTCCCGGATTACCTTCGTCACCTCCAAGCACATGCCTGCCTTAACCAGCATTTCCCGGAAGGTCTTTGACCTGCTTCATGAACGCCCCCTCCTCTCCCTGGAAATAAAGAGTGCCGATAATGTTATCGCCCTCCTCACAGCAGAGAAAGGTAACCATATCTTTCTCACCCCCATTCTCCGCGAAGATCTCTTCCCCCGGGCCGAAGGCCTGGTCTGTGAACTGGTAGATAAAACAGTGACCATGCAGAAGGTGAAAAAGTGGGATGAGGTGGAAATTGTGGCAGTACGCATCCAGGTAAAACCAGTATGCAAGGGACGGATAAAAATTATTGAGAAGACAGCACTGGGAGAGGGTGCGAAAGTGGATGTGGAACGGGCACTAAAATGCGATATCAGTTAATGATCCCATGTTACACTCCATTTCTCTCCGACCCATCGGTACAGTAAAAAACGATATCCATGAGCGTCCTGAAACCTGGAAAGATGTAGTATCAGAGATCCACATAGATCCCGAACTGGAAGATGCACTCTCAGGCATTGAGGAATTCTCCCATCTCTTGATCATTTTTTATTTCCATCTCTCTTCCGAATGTCCGTTAAAGTTACATCCCCGGGGCAATCCAGATCTCCCTCTCACTGGTGTTTTTGCCACCAGGGCTCCTGTGCGGCCCAACCCTATAGGAGCGAGCATCGTGGAACTGCTCACCGTATCGGGGAATGTGCTGACCGTGAAGGGACTGGACACCTATGATAGCACTCCTGTTCTGGATATCAAACCCCATCTTTCTGATCACCCTCCAGAGAGACTTCCCTCATGGGTAAACCGTTGATAGGATGCCTCAATCGACTACAGCACCTCCATACTAACACACCTGATGAAAAACACTTTTAAACCTGTACATTGTGTATGGTCCTAGTGATTTCATGATAGAAATAGTCTTATGGATACTGCTCACCCTGGCCCTGGTTACCGGTACCTCTGTTGTGGCCAGAAAATACGGGGTGGAATATATGATCGGCATGTACTGTGCCTTAATCGTGGTGGCCAATATTCTCGCTTCCAAGATTGTGGTGGTTGCATCCTTTACCGTACCTGCTGCTGTCATTGTCTATGCATCTTCATTTTTATTGACCGATATGCTGTCTGAATTCTACGGAAAAGAACAGGCCAGGAAAGCGGTCTGGGCAGGGTTCATGGCCAATATCATGCTGGTTGTTTCTGTGTATATTGCCATCATCTGGCAGGGAGCACCCTTCTGGGAGAATCAATCTGCCTTTGAAACAGTGTTGAAAAATACTCCCCGTATCGTGGCAGCCTCCATGATAGCCTATTTGGTGAGCCAGCATCACGATGTCATCAGTTATCACTGGTGGAAAAAGAGATTCCCCGAGCACCTGTGGCTCCGCAACAATGCCTCCACCGTGGTCAGCCAGGCGCTGGATACTGTCATTTTCATATCTCTGGCCTTCTATGGCATCTTTCCCATTGGCACCATGATTGTGGGACAGTATGTGGTAAAATTATTGATAGCCCTCCTGGATACACCCTTTATCTATACAGTAAAAAAAGCAGGATATACCAGACCCTGATTGCTATCTCCAGATCCTGTTGATGAGAGAGCGTTTTTCTTCGCCCCTGGGCTCGAAATACTCGCATTCCACGTGGTCTTCCAGATAATATGCATCATGTACTTCACAGTATTTTACTTTTTCACGTGAATAGAGAGACTTCCTGTCAATGAAGTGAATACACTCTCCACATTTACGGGGCATATTCTATTAGAGGATGATTTATATTTAAAGATTACTCCCCATATCAATGATGACCAGTCATATGTACATGTATTTTGCTCATTTTTATTAAAAAATAATGCTGATATACTCAGCATTATGGATAAAAATGTATAAATTTTATGAAATAATTTATTATTATATTATCTTTACAAATCTCATTTTATAATCATACGAAACTCAGAATGAAACCATATTCAGAGTGGAATGTCGTTTACCAGAAAGATTTCCATGTAGAAATACGATTTTCTGTGATAATTGAACAAGATTCACAAAATGGGTTAAAAGCAAATACATTAGCCACCGCAATTATATTACTAAAAAAAGGCTCATAGAAATCATAATGATTATTGATATGAAATATATAAAGTGCTGTTCATATTTTTTCGGTTTTTTATAAAAAACCACACCTATAATAAATATGATACAACTAATCAATGTAATTTATGCACCTTTACAGGTTCTGTACAGTTCATTTATGATCATAAACCTAAAAAAAAGTATAGGTATTATACAAGATGCTCCAATGATAATCCAATCTTTTTTCTTTATGATTTCTTTTTGATCCATAAAAACACCTGTGAATATTTTTCAATTATAGATGTTTGCGTAGAAGTCAGTATATTCTCAACATGATTGTATCAAAATAAAAATACTTCGGAGGTACTCCAGGTTACCTGCAATCATGCATATATCATCATACCAATAGAATTCCTGTCATGTGGTATTCCCAGTCAAATAAGTGGAGAAATCTCATCCTTCGATATCCATTTCAGAATGTTCATAGTTTTACTGTAACTCATGAATTCTCATTTCTATTGTAGATTACACCATAAAATCTTTATAAATTTTATAAATAGTACGTCTTTTCACCATCATTATCTTTTACTCCAGTTCAAAAATCCGAAACCTTTATAAATGGAAGTCCATGTACTGAGAGTAGCGGCTCGCTTCTTAGCGAACATTCGGCGTTGAAATAAGCATTACCTTATGTTGGAATGAAATCAGCATTCCAATTTATACAGCTCATACTAGTCAGAGGTTATCTGCATGGCAAGTGGAAATGTTCATTACAACAGACCAAGAAGAGGCTCCCTTGGCTACTCACCCCGGAAACGGGCATCATCACAGGTGCCAAGGATTTCAGCCTGGAGACCCACCGATAAGGTGAAATTGTTAGACTATCCTGGGTATAAGGCAGGAATGACTCATGCCTATAAAATTGATGATCGACCCCATGCTCTGAGCAGGGGAAAGGAAATTCTGGTTCCTGCCACCGTGATCGAGACTCCTCCGGTATATATATGTGGTATCAGAGGATACGAGAACACAGATTCAGGATTGAAAGTGATGGGTGAAATCTGGGCAGATCCTATTTCCCCCATGGAAAAAACAGTGGTGCTTCCCAGGAACAAGAAAAAAAAGAAAAAAGAATCAGATCTATCCATGGCTGATGAAATCCGGGTATTAATATGTACACAACCCCACCTCATCAATTTAAAGAAGAAAGGAGATATCATGGAATGTGGCATTGGTGGCACAGAAGCTGCTGAAAAACTGGAATTTGCACAGACCATTCTGGGAAAGGAAGTGACTATAGATGAGGTATTTGGGGAAGGAGATTTCATCGACGTGATTTCAGTATCTAAAGGGAAAGGTGTACAGGGAGTAGTCAAGAGGTGGGGAGTCAAAATCCAGGATCGCAAGGTAAACGATGCACGCAGACACGTGGGCAGCATTGGCCCCTGGAAACCCCACAAGACCATGTGGAGAGTGCCCTTTTCAGGACAGATGGGAGGGCACAAGAGAACCTTAGTCAATAAACGATTACTCAAAATCGGTACAGTTACTGAAGAAGATATCACTCCCAGGGGTGGCTTTTTACACTATGGTACCCTTCGGAGTTCATATATTTTAATCAAGGGAAGCGTGGCTGGTCCACAGAAACGACTGGTCCGCATGCGGCATGCTATCAGACCGCCCCGTCATCTCCCACCGGGAAAACCCGAAATCACACATGTATCTTTATCAAGCATGCAGGGTGTCTAAATGAAATCTCATGTATATTCTCTGGAAGGCGAACCTCTCGAAGAAATCACCCTACCTCCCGTGTTCAGCACAGAACACAGACCCGATGTCATAAAACGGGCAGTGCTCTCTGCTATCAGCAGGCGAATTCAACCCAGGGGGACCAATACCATGGCAGGAAAACGTCATTCAGTGCACTATCTGGGAACGAACAGGGGAATCTCCAGAACACCCCGGCTGGCAGGAGGGAGACAGGCAGCCTTCGTGCCTCAGGCAGTGGGAGGAAGAAGAGCCCATCCACCCAAGAAAGAAAAACAATACGCAGAACATATCAATAAGAAGGAAAAACAATTAGCAGTCCGATCGGCAATCTCCATGTCTGCAGATTATGATGTGGTCCGTTCCCGAGGGCACCGCATCCAGGACATCAAGGAATTACCGCTCATCGTGGAAGATGCCCTTGAAGAGCTGGAAAAGACAGGTGAAGTGGCCGAAGTCTTTCAAAAGCTGGGAGTCTGGGAAGATATCCAGCGGGCTCAGAAAAAGACTATCCGATCGGGAAAGGGAAAGATGCGCGGGCGAAAATACAAGCGAAAGAAAGGCCCGCTTCTGGTGGTGAGCACCTTCTTGAAAAGCGCCCGGAACCTGCCAGGAGTGGATGTGGTAGCGGTGGAGAACCTGGGACCCGAACACCTTGCCCCGGGAACACACCCGGGAAGACTGGTCATCTGGACCAAGTCTGCAATTGAACACCTGGAGAGGATATCATGACGAAACTGGAAGAAATACAGGCCAGACGAAAGGAAAAACTGGATTTAGATCCCTATAATATTATCAGGCATCCATTGATCACCGAACAGACAGTAGCCACTATGGACAGAGACAATGTGCTGGTCTTCATAGTGGACAGACGGGTATCCAAACCCCAGATCAAGAAGGCAATCGAAGAACTCTATGAGGTGGAGTTGATTTCAGTGAACACATTGATTCTCACCAATGGTAAGAAAAAAGCCTATGTCAAACTCAGGGAAGAATATCTGGCAGACGAAGTGGCCACCAAGATTGGAGTGTTCTAAGGTGATATCATGGGAAAACGATTGAAACAACAGGCGCGAGGCAAGGGAGGACCCAAATATCGAGCACCCTCACACAGATATAAATATAATGTGAGATATCCCTCTCGAAAAATGGAGGGAAAAGTGAAGAAATTATTGAATGATCCAGCCCGCAGCGGCGTGATAGCAGAAATTAGATATACTGATGGGAAAAAAGGATATCTCCTGGCACCGGAAGGACTGCAGGTACATCAGAATATATCGGTGGGAGGAGAAGAGGTATCGGTGGGAAATGTCATGCAGTTAGGCACCATCCCCGAGGGTACCCTGGTATATAATCTGGAAAAACAGCTTTTCGACGGAGGAAAACTGGTCCGTTCCTCAGGTACCTATGCTACGGTCATCTCCCATGAAGAAGGACATACTGTGGTGCAGTTGCCTTCTAAACAGATGAAAACATTTTCTTCCGATGTCCGGGCCACCATTGGTGTGGTATCTGGCGGAGGAAGAACTGAGAAACCCATGTTGAAATCGGGTAAGAAATTCCATGCTCTGCAGAGCAAGGCTCAATCTCATATTCATGTTTCAGGAGTGAGTATGAATGCAGTGGACCATCCCTTCGGTGGCGGTCAACACGACATCAAGGGAAAACCTACCACTGTGTCGGGAAATGCTCCCCCTGGAAGAAAAGTAGGATTAATTAAAGCGAAACGAACAGGGAGGAAGTAAATATGGCACGAAAAGAATTTTTCTATAGAGGGGTAACAATAGAAGACCTTAAGAAAATGCCCATGGACAAGTTCATAGCTCTGCTGCCATCGCGTCAGAGGAGAACACTGAAAAAAGGACTTCCCCCCGAGAAACGGAAATTAGTGATAAAATTGCGAAAAGCAAAAGAAGCACTGAATAATGGAGAACAGATCATCGTGAGGACCCATTGTCGGGACATGATTGTTCTTCCCGAGATGGTGGGATTGACAGTGGGAATTTATGATGGAAAACAGTTCACTGTGGTGGAAATCCAGCCAGAGATGGTGGGACATTTCTTCGGTGAATTTGCTTTAACACGAAGGCGGGTCAGACATTCTGCTCCTGGAATCGGTGCAACAAAATCGTCAATGTATGTGCCTTTGAAATAGGTGACACTATGGGATATTCACGGACTATAAAAGAAGAGGATGAAGCGAAAACGGCAAAAGTCTATGGCAGAACCCTGAGGATATCTCCCAAACATTCGGTGGAGATTTCCAATGCTATCCAGGGAATGAAGGTAGAAGAAGCAAAGGAGTACTTACTCCGGGTTCAGAAGAAAAAAGAAGCAGTTCCCTTCAGGAAATATAAACATAAAGTGGGACACAAACGTCTCTTTAAGTGGTATGCAGGACGGTATCCGGTGAAAGCCTGCAAGCGATTCTATAAATTGCTGCAAGAGGTAGAATCCAATGCCGAATACAAGGGACTGGATACAGAACGTCTGCGCATCATACATGCGTCAGCATACAAGGGACGAACCTTTCCTGGATACATTCCCAGAGCCTATGGCAGAGCCTCCCCCTACAACCACGAGACAGTCAATGTGGAACTCATAGTCAAGGAGGTGGGGTAAATGGCCATAGAAAGACGATTTATCGAGGAAAATGTGAAGAATGCTACCCTGGATGAATATCTTGCCGGGACTCTGCAGCGCGCAGGGTATGGCGGCATGGATTTGAAGAGAAGTCCCCTGGGTACCCGCATAGTGGTGAGGATCGAGCGGCCAGGACTGGTCATCGGCAGAAAGGGAAGGAGCATCAAGCGTCTCACCGAGAAGGTGGAATCGAAATTCAACATGGAAAACCCCCAGATTGAAGTTGAAGAAATCGAAAGACCCGAATTGAATGCCAATGTCATGGCCTCAAAACTGGCAGATTCTCTGGAAAAAGGGGTTAATTTCCGACGAGCAGCCTATGGAACCCTGAGGAGAATGATGGAGGCAGGAGCCAGGGGTGTGGAAATTGTGATTTCAGGAAAAATCACTGGAGGAAGATCCCGATCTCTTCGATTTGCAGACGGATATTTGAAAAAATGTGGCAACCCTGCCATCGAGCAGGTGGATTCTGGATATGCCATTGCGAAAAAGAAGGTGGGAGTTCTGGGCGTGAATGTGAAGATCATGCCTCCCGATGCAGTACTTCCCGATGAAATCGAATTCATCGAACCAGAACCAGAAGAAGCTGCAAAACCAGAACCAAAGAGAACTCCCCGGAAAACTCCATCTGATGATAAACCCCATGAAAAAGCAAAAACAAAAGGAGAAGGAGAAGCAGAAGAGTCTCCTCCCATAATTGAAGAAAAACCCTCAGAAAAAAATACAGGTAAGGATAAGGTTAAGAAAAAGAAAAAAGAAAATGTAGAGGAAAAGAAAAAGGTAAATGCAAAGGAAAAGATACATGTGAAAAAAAATACAGAAAAAAGTAAGAGTAAAACAGAACGTACATCTTCACATCCTCCCCAGAAAGATACATCAGGTGAATCTACCTCTACTGATGATTCATCTCATACTCAATCACCATCTACAGCTCAATCTCATTCATCTGGAAAGGAGGGAACAGACTGATGGCAATTTTGAGAACAGAAGATATCAGGGATATGAATCTCGACGAAATGAAAGAGAAATTGGGAGAACTGCGTGCAGAATACTCCAAGGAACAGGCCTTACTGGCCACCGGTACTGCTCCCGAGAATCCAGGGAGAATAAAAACATTGAGACGTACCATTGCTCGTTTGCATACAATATTGTATCAACGGGAGGAAGAAGAGAGGTTGAATAAATGAGTGACATATGTCCGGTCTGTGGATTACCAAAAGAACTCTGTGTGTGTGAAGAGATTGCTATGGAAGAACAGCAGATCAGAATCTACACCACCCGGAGGCGATTTGGGAAACTCATGACCATATTAGAGGGGATAGACCGTAAGGATATCGACCTCAAAGATTTGTGTACTCAGTTGAAGACGAAATGCGCATGTGGAGGAACGGTGAAGGGCGGTAGAATTGAGTTACAGGGAGACCAGAAGAGACGAGCCCTGAACATTCTGGTAAAGATGGGATTCAGTGAAGACATGATCGACATGAAATGACATATCGGAATCGTATCATTGGAAAAGAACTCACGGTTTTGTTCAGCACAAATCCCTGTGATTTACATATTACGGGGAGGATTGTTGACGAGACCAGAAATATGATGCAGGTCGAGAATGAAGAACTCAAATGGCTGATCAAGAAAAATGTCATTGTCCTGCTGGACGGACAAAAAATCGATGGAAAAGAATTGATTGGCCGGCCTGGAGATAGAATAAAAAGGTGATGGAATGGCAAGAAAGAAATGCACTGACAAGAACTGTCCAATACACGGGACCCTGAGCACCAGGGGACGAACCTTCGATGGTGTGGTAATATCGGACAAGATGCATTCCACCGTGGTGGTACAGAGAGACTATGTTCAGTATGTACCCAAGTTTGAACGATACATGAAGTCCAGTTCCCGGATTCCCGCCCATAATCCCGAATGTATGGGGGTTAAAGTGGGAGACCGTGTACGAATAGCCGAATGCAGGCCCCTGTCCAAGACCAAGAACTTTGTGGTGCTGGAGGTGTTGTGATGGGAAAGAAAGGAGCGGGAGCCACCCGTGGATTATCACTGGTCAGACCCACCCGGTCGCTCTGTACTGGTTCCCGACTGGTCTGTGCAGACAATACGGGAGCAAAAGAGCTGGAAATCGTTTCGGTGATGGAATATAAAGGAGTACACCGGAGATATCCCAAAGCGGGGGTAGGCGATATGGTCATGGCATCTGTGAAGAAAGGAAAACCAGACATCAGGAAAAAGGTAGTCAATGCAGTAGTTGTCAGGCAGAAAAAAGAATATCGACGTGTATCAGGCATCCGCATCAAATTCGAAGACAATGCAGCTGTCATCACCGGACCGGATGGTGTTCCTAAGGGAACCGAAATCAGGGGCCCTGTAGCCAAAGAAGCCATCGAAAAATGGGTCAGGCTCTCCAGCGCTGCAAACATCGTGGTGTGAATATGAAAGCAAAAATTCAATCCAAATCCAGAAAGCATCTGGCCAATATGCCCAAGACAAAATGGAAGACAAAATCAAAGCATCCCCGTAAGCAGAGGAAAATTCTCTATCAGGCACCTCTTCACCGGAGGCAGAAACTGATGACTGCCCCGCTTTCAGAAGATTTAAAGGATCAGTATGGTATCAGACATATGCCTGTGCGCACCAAAGATAAGGTGCTCATCCTGCGGGGTGATTTTGCCTGGAGTGAGGGGGAAGTCACAGAGGTAGATTTAAAACGGTCACGTATTTATGTGGATGGCGTTACCATTGAGAAGACAGATGGTACAGAACGATTCTATCCAATTCATCCTTCAAATGTTGTTATCACCAGTTTACATTTAAAAGATGATCGACGCAATGAAATAATAGACAGAAAGGTGTGATCATGGCACAAAAAGGTCCTAGAAAAGGGTTAAAAAGATCAAAAGCTCCAAAATTATGGAGAATAGCACGAAAAGAAAAGAAATGGACTGTTAACCCAGTTTGTGGCCCCCATAATAAGGAGGCTATTTCTCTTGGCTTTATCATCCGTGATTATTTAGGGTATGCCCATAATATCAGGGAGGTCAAACAGATTCTCAATGAACGGAAAGTGCTCATTAATGGTACTGTACGTACAGATTACCGGTTCCCCGTGGGAATCATGGATGTGGTGGAAATCCCTTCTACCCAGCAGTATTTCCGCATCCTGCCCAATAAAAAAGAGCAGCTGACCCTTCATCCCATACCTGCAGAGGAAGCACAGATTCGACCACTCAAGATTCTGGGAAAACAGCTGGTGGAACCAGGAACATATCAGTTCCAGTTCCATGATGGTACTACCATGCATGTTTCGGGTACGGAATCGGGGAAGAGGAAGGAAAAAGAATCAGCTTCAAAGTCAGTGCAGGGTTCATCCGTATCACAGTCCCAGATACAAGCCCAGGTCCGATACACTCCCCTGAGCACTGTTCTCTACAATTTCACATCTCACACCATTGTCAATTACTTTCCCTTCGAGAAAAACACCTATGCCATGATTACCGGAGGAAGAAATGTGTCCAAGGCAGGAAAAATTACCTCCATCAAAAACGATATGGTGGAAATAGAAGCCGAAGAGAAAGTGAGAACACTGAAAGAAAATGTTTTTGTTATTGGAGTAGAAGAAAGCATCATTTCGCTCCCGGGTGATTAGATGAATGTCATGCGCATGCCGAAAATCAGGAAAGTAGTGGTCAACATGGGAGTGGGTGAATCAGGAGAAATTCTGGAAAAGGCGGAGAATCTTTTGAAAGAGGTCACCCAGCAGAAACCCATCCGTACCAAAGCTAAGAGAACAAATCGGGAATTCGGTATCAGAAAAGGAGAACCCATTGGGGTGAAAGTCACCCTACGCAGAGAAAAAGCAGAACAGTTTCTGGAACGAGCCATAGAAAGCGTGGAGAAAACAATGCACGCAAAATCCTTTGATAATAAAGGTAATTTTGCCTTTGGAGTTAAAGAACATATCGATCTTCCCGGAGTAAAATATGACCCCACTGTGGGTATATTCGGCATGGATGTGGCAGTTACCCTGGAACGACCGGGATACCGCATAAAAAGAAGAAAGAAAGAAAAAAAATCAATCCATCATCATGATTATATTTCACAGGAAGAAGCCATTGCATTCATGAAGGATCACTTTGAGGTGAACATTATATGAGAAAATTTGGTAAAGGATCACGAGTATGCAGACGATGCGGCAGCCATGGACCAATCATCCGTGCATATGGATTGAATATTTGCAGGCAGTGTTTCAGAGAATTTGCGCCCAAAATTGGCTTCAAAAAATATTCATAGGTGAGACCATGTTAAACGATCCCCTGGCAAATGCATTATCAAATATCAATGTCCATGAAAAAGCCCGTAAAAAATACTGTGTCATACCCTTTTCCAAGACCATCGGCAATGTACTGCGAGTCATGCAGAAGCATAAATACATTGGCACCTTCGAATTTATTGATGACGCCCAGAATGGAAAGTTCCGTGCAGAACTGCTGGGAAACATCAACAGATGCGGGGTGATCAAACCCAGGCACGCGGTAAAACAGGACGAGTATGAAAAATGGGAACGCCGATTTCTCCCTGCAAAGGGATTTGGCATTCTCATCGTATCCACCCCCCAGGGTGTCATGGACCATCTGGAAGCAGAAGGTCTACCCACAGGTGGACGATTGCTGGCGTATGTGTATTAGGTGATTATATGGAAAAAATCGACATTACTATTCCCGAAGGCGTGAACGTAACCAAGGAGAATAACCAGCTTACGGTGAGCGGAGAGAAGGGATCCATAACCAGGGGATTCAAAGCACCCTCTATTGCTCTGGATGTCTCCCCCGACATGGTACATATTTCCACTCAGTCGCATCGAAAAAAAGACCGGGCAGTGCTGGGAACCATTCGGTCCCGGGTTAACAACATGATTACCGGAGTGAAGGAAGGATTCGAATATAAATTACGCATTTATTATGCTCATTTCCCCATGACAGTCGCCGTGGAAAAGGATAAAAAGAGAGTGAAAATCGATAACTTCCTGGGAGAAAAATTTCCCCGGTTTGCACGTATCGTGGGCGATACCGATGTGCAGGTCTCTGGAGATCTCATAACGGTAACTGGTCCGGATAAGGAGAGTGTTGGTCAGACCTCTGCCAATCTGGAACAGACCACCCGTATCAGTAAACGGGATCTGAGGGTATTTCAGGATGGTATTTATCTGTTTGAAAAAAATGGGGTGAAATTAAAATGAGCACCGAACGATTATTACGATTACGAAAATTCATGAATCGGAAAAGACCCAAATTTTTGCACCAGGAACACTGGAAACTGAAACGATTTAAAAAAGCTTCGTGGAGAAAACCCAAGGGGAAACGGAGCAAGATGAGAGTAAAAGAAAAAGCAAAACCTGTTCTGGTGAGCATAGGATACCGAGGACCCAGAAAGGTGAGAGGATGGCATCCAAAGGGGTCACCAGAGGTCATGGTGCACAATGCCAGAGATATTGCGCGTATTATCCAGGATCAGGAAAAGTCAAAGGAAGGAAAAAAGACATCCTCCACAAAAAAGAAAGCAGGAAATGAAGATACCGATGTGGTAATACGTATCGCATCTTCTGTGGGTACCCGGAAGAAGATCGACATCATGAAGGCAGCCTGTGAACATAATCTGCATGTGGTGAACCCACAGATCAAACAGGTCATTCTCACTGTTCCCGAAGATGTGGAGTTATATCTACCCATAAAGAAATATATTGCTACCTGGAGAATATCTGAAGGATTGACAGAAGAAGAGAGAGAGGAAATTCAAGAAGAGGCAGAAGACAAGGGCGTGGAGGTGGCAGCATGAACCTCAGCGTTCAGAAACGGATAGCAGCAGATGTCATGGACTGTGGAATGCACAGGGTATGGCTGGACACGGAACGTGCAGATGAAATTTCCATGGCCATTACCCGGGAAGATATCAGGGCCCTGGTACACCGGGGATTGATCAAGAAAAAACCAGAAAAAGCTACTTCACGAGTTCGTGCACGAAAGAGAGCAATACAGAGAAAGAAAGGACGAAGGAAAGGGCAGGGAAAACGGAAAGGAACCGCAAATGCACGATATTCGAAGAAAACGAGATGGACCAAACGAATACGCTTACTGAGACGGGAATTGAAAAACATGCGAGACTCACGCTACATAGAACGAAGTTCGTACCGGAAATTATATCGTATGGCAAAGGGTGGAGCCTTCAGAAGTGTCAACCACTTGAAGACCTATCTGGAAGAACGCGGGCTCACCAGGAAGAGGCGATAATCATGGGACACGGACCGCGCTACAAAGTACCCTTCAGGCGAAGGCGAGAAGGCCGCACAGATTTTCATCAGCGATTCACCCTGGTCCGTTCAGGACACCATCGGCTTGTGGTGAGAAAATCTCTCAAACATATGACAGTACAGATTGCACAGGCCCAGAAGGAGGGAGATTACATTCTGGTATCGGGTCATTCCTCTGAATTGAAGCCCCATGGCTGGGATAAAGCGACCTCCAATATTCCTGCAGCCTATCTCACAGGATACCTCTGTGGATTGAGAGCAAAAAAAGCAGGAATTACCACAGCAGTACTGGACATGGGACTGCAGCGCATCATCCCTGGATCACGCATTTTTGCTGCACTGATTGGAGCAGTAGATGCAGGAATGCAGATTCCCCTCTCAGAAGAGGTTCTCCCCTCACCGGAACGCAGAGAAGGAGCACACATAGGAACTAAAACGCTCTTTAAATCAGTAAAGAAAAAAATTGAGGAGGCAGAAGCATGAACGAATGGATTCCACGCACAGAATTGGGCAGAAAAGTGAAAGAAGGAGAAATAACTAATCTATCAGAAGTGTTGCAATCCACCACCAAGGTTATGGAAATCGAAATCATCAGTACATTAATGCCCGAAGTCAATGAGAAAGATTATCAGGAAGTGCTGGATGTCAATATGGTTCAGCGAATGACCGACTCAGGAAGACGGGTCAAATTCACTGTAGTTGCTGTGGTGGGAAACAAGGATGGATTTGTGGGACTTGGAGAAGCCAAGGCAGCAGAGGTAGGTCCTGCAATCAGGAAGGCCTTAGATATTGCAAAACTCAATCTCATCGAAATTCGCAGAGGCTGTGGCAGCTGGGAATGTGCCTGTGGGAGGTATCACTCTGTACCCTTCACAGTATCGGGGAAATCCTCCAGTGTCACCGTGACACTCAAGCCTGCTCCCCGGGGATTGGGACTGGCAATTGGGGATATTGGTAAGAAAATCTGTTCACTGGCCGGAATCAAAGATGTATGGTCCTCATCTCATGGTCAGACCCAGACCACGGTGAATTTCGCCAAGGCCATATTCAAGGCATTGAAGCAAACCACCACCACCAGTATACAGGATTCTGCAGTCAGACAGATCGGAGTGATAACCGGGAAGGTGGAAGAATGAGCACAAAACTTGCAGTGGTCAGGGTTCGGGGCACGGTGAAGGTACGCAAGGATATTGCCGACACCTTATCTATGTTAAACCTATCTAAACCCCATCAGGTGATCCTCTGTGATGACAGGCCAGCCTATATGGGCATGCTGGACAAGGCAAAGGATTACATTACCTATGGTGAAATCGAACCCGAGGTTTTCGAAACATTATTGCTGAAATGGGGACGAACAGCAGGGAATGACAGGCTCACCGAGGCCTATGTCAAGGAAAAAACAGGTCAGACTATCAAACAATTTATAAAGACATTCATGAAATCTGAAAAAGATCTGGACGAACTTGAAATCAAGAAAGTATTCCGATTACATCCTCCCCGAAAGGGATATAACAGCATCAAACGTGCATTTTCGCAGGGTGGAGATACAGGCTATAGAGGGAGTGAAATCAATACACTACTCAGACGCATGATTTAACAATACATATGCATTATTTGAGAGATGATAGAAACGTGATAGTATGATACGAAAACGAAAGAAAATCCGGACCATGAGAGGGTCACGCAGTGTTGGAGGAGGCAGTGTCAAGAACAGAAGAGGAGGAGGAAACAGAGGTGGGCGGGGTCTTGCAGGCAGTGGAAAGAATAAAAAGACAAAAGCAGATTTCGTTCGCCAGAACTATCCCGGTCATCTCGGACGTCGAGGATTCAAGAGACCTCAAAAAGTGCAGAGATATGAATCTATTATCAATCTCCAGGACCTGGATCAACAGATTCCTCATCTCTTGGAAACAGGCCAGGCTGAAAAAAAGGGTGACCGGATTCTCATAGATGTAGGTGAACTGGGAATTACAAAAGTCCTGGGCACAGGAATTGTGACCCATGCGCTGGAAGTGACTGCACAAAACTTCTCCCATTCGGCACAGGAAAAAATTGAACAGGCGGGAGGTACCATCCATGCCCCTGGCTGAAAAATTGATGCCTATCTTCAGGTTTCTCCCCGAAGTAGATATTCCAAAGCGCCATGTACCCTTCAAGGAAAAGATTGCGTGGGCAGCTGTTATTCTGGTTATTTATTTCATCATGGGTGAGATTCCCCTTTATGGGATGACCCAGGCAGCACAGGATCAATTTGGATTCTTAAAGTCGGTGCTGGCCAGTGAGGCGGGCACCCTGATCACCCTGGGTATTGGACCTGTGGTCATGGCGGGTATTTTCATGCAGCTCTTTCAGGGAGCAGAAATCATTAAATTTGATCTCACCACCCACGAAGGGAAGACCCTCTTCCAGGGTATTCAAAAAATGCTGGCCATTTTTCTCTGTGTTTTCGAGGCCTTTTTATATGTGTGGAGTGGAGCCTTTGGCAGACCAGGCTCCAGTGTCATGTTGTTTTTAGTGGCACAGATGGCCTTTGGAGCATTTCTCATTCTCTTGATGGATGAAGTGGTTACCAAATGGGGATTTGGATCGGGAATTTCCCTGTTCATAGCCGGTGGTGTGGCCAAGGATATTCTGTGGAGATCTTTCAGCGTGCTGGAGGTAGCAGAATACCCCGGTCAGATGGTGGGAGCAATTCCCGCTTTCATAAAATCTATTATTGCAGGAGCCCCCGCCTGGACACGGGCAGGACTTCCCGACATGATGCAGGTAGGATTTACTATACTGATCTTTCTTATCGTGGTTTATTCAGAAACCATGAGAGTGGAGATTCCCCTCTCCTATGGACGATTTAAAGGAGTGAGAGGCAGGTATCCCATCAGGTTTATTTATGCATCGGTTATTCCCGTCATTTTAACTTCTGCCATGATTGCCTCTGCTAATTTAGTTTCACGATTGCTGAGCTCCAGATTGGGATTCACTTTTTTAGGTACCTGGGATGGGTCTACCGCCACCAGTGGGCTCATGTATTATCTATCGTCACCCCTGGGGTTGAGCCAGGTTGCAGATGATCCACTCAGGGCTTTCATTTACCTGCTGGTAACAGTGGGTGGGTGCATATTGTTTGCCGTGTTATGGATCGATCTCACCAACATGGGTCCCAAAGCGGTGGCAGAACGATTACAGCAGTCCGGTATGCAAATCCCCGGATTCAGAAGAGATCCCCGGGTGGTGGAAAAGGTGCTCAATAGATACATTCCCAAAGTTACCATCATGGGGGGAGCTACCATCGGGTTGCTGGCTACCTTTGCCAACTTCACCAATGCTCTGGGAACAGGGACAGGTATATTATTGACCGTGGGTATTGTGTATAGAATGTACGAGGATTTGATGAAAGAACAGATGTCTGAAATGTTCCCCGCATTGAGGAGTTTCCTGGGAGAATGATACCTATGAAAATGGATACATATGAAGATGAGAGAGTGATAGTATGATTCTGGGATTATGGGATACACTTGGAGAATATGCAGGATATTTTTACGACATACTGGATAATGGGCTGGGATTCATCTGGGAATGGCCGGGAATCTATGCTGTATTTGTGGTAGCCATCATCGTGGGTATAGTTTCAGTGAGTGCCCAGTATATCTTAGTAGATCAGTCACGTCTCCGTGAAATCAGGCATGAACAGTCTGACTACCAGAAGAAAATGCTCCAGGCCCAGAAATCAGGAAATAAAAAAGAATTGAGAAAATTAGAAACCAAGAAAAAAAGAGTACAACAACAGCAGGCAGAAATGATGGGAATGACCATGAAACCCATGTTTTTAACCATGCTTCCCATAATTATCTTTTTCGGATGGGTACGATCTCAGCCAATCGCATCTGAACTGGTCATAGATTTACCCTTTACCCTTCCCTATTTTGGGGATTCTCTGGGATGGCTGGGCTGGTATTTGCTCTGCAGTTTCTTTTTTACCCAGACACTGAGAAAATTATTGAACATGGGTTGAGGTGATATGATGAAAGGAATGTACCGTTCACGATCTACAAAGAGGAAATATATCAGGACACCCCGGACCACGCGTCTTCACTTTAAGAAAAAGAAATCCAGTCTCCCTATCTGTGCACAATGCGGCGCTATTCTCCATGGTGTTTCCAAAAAGAAAGATACCTCCACCAAGACATCATCCCGTCCCTCCCGAATATATGGCGGGGAT
>AZIF01000016.1_pt1 | contig 18731 bp, 15 predicted proteins | sample 359031 | NCBI WGS metagenome assembly AZIF01 (sample SAMN02429710, study PRJNA222658) | marine sediment metagenome | biome: Sediment sample; isolation source: sample MGS-PRI from oil contaminated site at the harbour of Priolo Gargallo... | place: Italy: Priolo | collected 2011-03-08 | depth 6 m m
TTCTTCCTGTTTTAATCCCTTATCTGTGCGGGAAGACTGACCCACGAATCGCACCGGGCAGGAATCAGGGATGTCGGTGATTTCTTCCAGAATGGATGCAATAGTGTCCCGGTACTGGGCAAAAACAATGATGCGGGACGTTTCTTTTTTCTGCAATTGCTCCATTAACACCCTGCGCAGGGCAGGGAGCTTGGGATGGGAGAGTCTGGAATAAGCCTGTGTTTTCTCATAGATCGCTTGTAACCGTTCATCATTCACCAGAATTGCTTCTGATCGTTTCTCAGGTTCCCCCTGGAACATCCTCCCCAGATAATCCCGCATGGGGGCAATGCCCTGGGTTTCCAGAAGTTCCAGACAGTGATAGAGGGAAATAGCCAGAGCCTGATTTAAAAAAGCAGCATATTTGTATTTTGCTCTCTGTCCGGTAAGATACCGGGGGATATATTTTCTCAGGTCAAGGAGATCTCTTTTCGATATATATTCCTTTTTTTTATAGGTGAGTAGACCAAGATTCCGTAATTTTTTCACCTTTTCATAGAAGAGAGCCTCCAGCTGGTGGCGGAGGGCTTCCATCTCCTGAGTCAGCTCCACCTTATACCATTCTACCTTGATCTCTTTCACATAATCTATAACATCTTCATCCTGTCGTATTCGTGCCTCCACATTGGTAATGTGAATATTATCCATCACTTCTTTAATTTTCGATTTCTTGCTTCCCGGGGAGGCAGTCAATCCCAGGATCAGGGGATCTGATCGTTGATCAGCATAGAATCCAGCTATCTCTACATAGGCATACTCTCCTACTGCCCTGTGGGCTTCATCGAATATGAGCAGTGCCACGTCCTGAAGCGTATAGCGGTTCTTGAGTAGATCGTTTCTGATAACCTGGGGAGTGGAAAAGATCGCCTGATTCTCCTTCCACAAGGTGATTCTCTTGTCAGGATTGACTTTCCCCGTCAGAACCACACTGGATTCCATGCGTAACATGGAAGAAAAAGAAGCTTGATGCTGCAGCACCAGGGGTCTGGTAGGAGCCAACATGACTATTTTCCCCTTTTTTATCATATCTGCAGCTACAAGTACTGCAATGACCGTTTTTCCCAGTCCTGTGGGGATAACAACCAGTGTATTTTCTTTTTTAGCTCTATCTGCAATTTCAATTTGGAACGCCCGTTCCTTAACAGTCTCTGGAATGAGGAGAGGATGTACCACGTACTGCTCCTCACATTGCACATAGGAATCCAGGTTGAGCTGATCCATCAGTACACGCTTTTTCTTTGGGTTAATATAGTTTATCTTCCAGAGTGAAAGGTGGGAGAGAGGGAGGGGACTGGCGAAAAAATATACTACAGATAAGGATACCTGTAAAGTACGCATAACCGAGAAAAACATAGAAGTAATAGAAGTACAAAAAGCAATTAAATGACCAATCCTCCATGAGTTCATGCAGGTGGTGCTTGATAAGAGCAGATGTGATGGATGCGGCAGGTGTGTGAAAATCTGCCATAAAGGTCCCAAAATATTTGATATGAAAAAGAAAGAAATAAAAGACATGACATTATGTAATGCCTGCATGCTCTGTGTGAGTGTGTGCCCCCACCACGCGGTACATACTATGCGGTGAATCTGGTGAGTCTCCACATGATGAAAATGGCCACCATGATGGTAAGGATTCCCTTAATGCCCGCATCCTCTTCTTCTTGTGATTCCGATTCCGATTCAGGGCATCCCTGAGTATGTGAGGGGCCTGCTTCCTGCGGACAACGGTCTTCACAATCCAGTATTCCATCTCCATCTGAATCCAGAGGACATCCCTGATCATCCACTATAGTGCAATCGGGATTAAAGCATCTATCCTCATCGTCTATAATACCGTCGCCATCGGAATCTCTTTCTGGACAGCCAAAATGCTTTCGATCTCCTGCTTCCTGAGGGCAGTCATCTTCACAATCGATTATTCCGTCACCATCTGAATCTTTTGGGCATCCTGTTTCATCCACGATGCTGCATCCAGGATTGTCGCATTGATCTATATCATCTGAGACACCGTCTTCATCTGCATCCCCGTAGGGACATCCACGACTCTCTCTGTCTCCCAATTCACCAGGACACCGGTCTTCACAATCGTTTACTCCATCTCCATCTGAATCCAGAGGGCATCCCTGGTCATCCACCAGGTTACAGAGTGGGTTATTGCACTGATCCACCCCATCAGGTACGCCATCTCCATCTTTATCCGGTATAACACAGTCAAATGTGGCTGTAACAGTCACTGTATGCCCGGACGTGATGGTCACAGGAGTGGTAAAATCATTGCATCCTACCTTTTTCAGAGTTAAAATATGACCCCCGCTGGTTATTCCTTCGATGAGAACACTTTTTGTTTTGGAATGAGCCACAAAAGCATCATTGAGAAATATGTCAAAATCGGTTTGATCAGATTCAATCTTTACATTACCAGTTTCAAAGGTTCCCTCCTGTACATAAAAGGAACATTCGGTAGCATGCCAGGAACTTTCTCCTTCCCTGGTCAGTACATATTCTAAGAGGAGCGTCACCTTTCCGTATACTGGCTGAGCAAAGATGCGCACGGTGTACATGTGGCTGGGATCAGATAGTCTATTGGAAAAGAGAACATTCAATGTAGAATCAGGCAGTATTTCCTTGATAGTGACAATGAGTTCATCTCCAGGTTGTCCAGCAATAAGATAGGTAACCAGAACACTTTCTCCAGCATAATAGGTAGACCCACACCCTCTGTCCACGGTGATGAAGGTTTCAGGGGTGGGAAGTGCAGCAAGGCTGGTGAAAAGTAAAAGCACCAGTATGAGCAAATATTTGCGTTTTCCAATCATATGGTGCGGAAAGGGAGAATCTTTATAAGATTTTCCATGACCCGATTCATTTCGCCATCATGATGGATATGATATTTTTCAGGATGCCAGGGTGAACTCCTTCTTTTTCAGGGTGTATTTTTCCATGACAGTCTTATCCACAGTGACACCGATTCCCTCTCTCCGGGGAACGGTGATGGTGCCATCTGCATTGAGGGTGAAGGATTCGGTAATATCTTCTGTATAGTACCTGCTGGTGGCAGATATGTCATTGGGCAGCACGAATCCTGGTAATGATGCCAGGGCAATGTTGGTGGCCCGACCAATACCGAATTCAAGCATCCCTCCCGCCCATACAGGAATGGAATGGTGGTAACAGAAATCGTGAATTGCCTTGGCTTCCAGTAATCCCCCCACCCGCCCATGTTTTATATTTATGATCTGACAGCTCTTCTGTTCCAGGGCATGCTGTGCATCTCTGAGAGATTCTATGGATTCATCCAGGCAGAGCGGTGTTTTCAGCTCTTTTTGCAGTCGGGCATGATCGAAGAGATCATCATGATGAAGCGGTTGTTCAATCATCATCAAATTATAGGTATCCAGCTCTTTCAATATATCTATATCATCCAGGGTATAGGCTGCATTGGCATCCACCATCAGGGGGATATCTCCGAATGTTTCACGGATTGCTTTCACAATGGTGAGATCCCACCCTGGTTTGATTTTTATCTTGATGCGTTTGTATCCCTGGTCCAGGCGGGTTTCTATGGCCTGCAGCACCACATCCTGTGAATCGATGCCGATACTCACTCCACTTTCAATTGTTTTCCGGGTTCCTCCCAGGAGATGAGAAAGGGAAACACCTGCTTTTTTTGCACATACATCCCAGAAAGCTTCTTCTATCCCTGCTTTAGCCATGGGATGCCCTCTGATTCTGTGGAAGAGTGAATGTAAATCTTCAGGGGTATCCAATTCGGTGGATTTCAACAGGGGAATGATGAAATCCTGCAGAATATGCCAGGCAGTAGACACTGTTTCATAGGAATAATAGGGACTCTCCATAGCCACACACTCACCCCATCCCTCCCAATCCCCACTGGTCAGCCGTATGATGAGTTCCTGGTTTTTCTCCTCCCGGGCAAAGCTGGTTTCGAAGGGATGGATGTAGGGAATTTCAACGATTCTCAGTTCAAGGCGGTGAATCTTCATGCAAATCCTTCCTCAGGAGATAGAAGGTTCTCCTTTCCTCATCATTGATTTCTGAGATCACATTGTATGCAGTATACTTCTTAGAAAAATAATTTTCAAATAATAATCTCAATTCTTTTCTCCATTTCCGGGCTAATTTTATATTTTTCTCCTTTATGATATCGATATTTACTGGAATTTCGATGAGTATATTCTTATTCTTGCATTTAAAATCAATGGAGGTGATTTCTCTCAGTCCTTTGGTAATACGGGTTTCATTGACAATATCTGCCTGAGAAGAAATTTTTTCGAGAACAGGGTGCTGGAATACACCATTGACCCGGGAAACTACATCATTGCTCCTGATCCACCATTCCACCAGGAGTCGATCAGAAGGAATCCCTGCATTGAGATGATCTCTCATTTTCCCATAATAATCTTTGAAATAGGTAGTACTGATCACACCCAGTTTTGCAAAATTAAAATAAGCATTTGAACTCTGAAGCGGATCAAAAGTCCATGTTATGAGATCGAGACTCTGAGAGAGGACATATTCTCTCTGTTTCTGTTTCAACTGGTATCCTACACCCTTGTACCGATCAAGGGTCCCGGTCAGATGAGAATGATGATGGAGAACACCGTTATGACAGGCCAGAAATCCCACCAATACACCCACCATTTTTTCATTATCAAAGGCTCCCAGTACCAGGCCTCCCTGATGATTGACCGCACGCAACAAATGATGGGGCACAATGTCCCGTTCTCCGCATTCCCAGATAGCTTTCATCACATCCTCAAAGCGTTCATATTCTGAAGGATCTTTCAATACTCGGATGTTCATCACTGAAAAATTAAAATTCTGACTTATGAAAGTTTCTATTCATAGGGTTATTTCTCATACAGAACAGGTGTGTCTTGCGTACAATCAGGTGAAGATTTATGGGAATAGAAACCTGACAGCAGGTAGAATCTCAAAAAAAAGGAACCCGCAACCTTTATAAGGTTATCACGACATTAGCACCAAAGGTGTGTGGTATGTGCCAATTTCGTTAACCCGGACCCCAATTCTGACCACTTATTCTGAGGTGTTTTTATGTTAAGGTTAAGCTTACAAGATAAGAAAGTATTACTCGCATTATCCGAAACCACCGATATTGAGCATCTTTCAGAAAAAACTGGATTACCACAAGTCGCTATCATGCGCAGTGCATTGAATCTGCAGGACAACCAGTTAGCCTGTATCAATGAAAAGGTGGTACAGACTGTAGCATTGACAGAGGAAGGAAAAGAACTCTCACAGATACTCCCAGAACGATCAGTTCTCCAGGTACTGGAGGATACGCTGAAAATCTCCCAGATCCCACTGGATAGATCAAAAATTTCCATTGCCCTGGGTTGGTTGAAGCGAAAAGGATTGATAACCATACAGAAAGGAGATCATGTAGAGATTGAATTGACAGAAAAGGGTAAAAAGTACAAAAATCTCCCTCTTCCCGAAGAAGACGCGCTGAAAGCTCTGTATAATGGAGAGCATGACCCTGAACAATTTCCTTCCCGGGTGTTGCAGGACTTGAAATCTCGAAAAGCTATTCAGCTCAGAGAAACTGTCCAGAGAGAAATTACCCTCACAGAAAAAGGAAAAGCAGAAATCGAAGCAGGCATAGAGCTTGTTGAACGCATCTCCCAGATCTCCCCACAGGTGATCAGAGAGAGAACCTGGGAAACGGTGGGCTTTAAACCCTATGATATCCATGCAGATGTGAAATCGCTCTCCTATGGAAAAAGGCATTTCATAAATCAGGCAATCGAATACGTGAGAAAAATCTGGCTGGAAATGGGATTCAAAGAGATGAAGGGACCCATAGTATCATCAGCCTTCTGGAATTTTGATGCACTCTTTCAACCGCAGGATCATCCTGCCAGAGATATGCAGGACACCTTCTTCGTTCCCGGATCTGCAGACTTACCTCCCGATGATGTGGTGTCCAGGGTGAAAGCCATGCATGAACACGGGGGAGACACAGAATCCAGTGGATGGGAGTACAGCTGGGATGAACAGGAAGCGAGAAAATTGGTATTGCGCACCCATACCACGGTACTGTCGGCAAAAACCCTCTATGCATTGAAGGCATCTGAGCTCCCAGCAAAATTCTTTTCTGTGGGAAAATGCTTCCGCAATGAAAAGGTGGACTGGAGTCATCTGGCTGAATTTTACCAGACAGATGGCATCGTGGTGGGAAAAGGAGTCAATCTGCGGCATTTACTGGGATATCTGGCCCGGTTTTTGCGAAAAATGGGAATTGAAAATTTCAGGTTTCGGCCAGCCTATTTCCCCTATACCGAACCCTCCATAGAAGCAGAAGTATTCAATCCCCACACCAGAGAATGGATGGAACTGGTGGGAGCCGGCATATTCAGACCAGAAGTGGTAAAACCGCTGCTGGGTGAGGATATTCCTGTCCTGGCATGGGGGCCAGGATTTGGCAGAATCATCATGGATTACTACCAGATACACGACATTCGTATGCTCTATAAGAATGATCTCAAGCAATTGAAAGAATTGAAACTATGGATGTGGTAAAAATGCCGTTAATATCCATTGATAAGAGGGATTTGCTGGAATTGCTGGGACAGACAGTACCAGATGATGAACTGGCATACAATATCTCCATGATGGGCACAGATTTGCGGGAGATAACAGATACCATAGATGTGGAAATCTTTCCTGATAGACCGGATATGCTGTCTACAGAAGGATTTGCTCTGGCACTGGAAGGGTACCTGGGAATGACCACAGGTCTTCCCCGGTTCGATATCTCCAGTGGAAAGTACACAGCATATATTGACGAGAGAGTCAGATCAGTTCGTCCTTATGCAGTATGTGCTGTAGTTACAGATGTTGAATTATCAGACGGAGCCGTGAAATCACTGATGCAGGTCCAGGAGAAACTGCATATCACTCATGGGAGAAATCGGAAGAAGGTGGCTATCGGAGTGCATGACCTGGAAAAAATCGAATTTCCCGTCACTTATACGGCACGACCCACAGACTTCTCCTTCGTACCACTGGAATGGAACTCAGAGTTGACCATGGAGGAGATTCTCCAGAAACATAAAAAAGGGATGGAGTATGCCCATCTGCTGGCTGGATTCTCAGAATACCCCCTGTGGATAGATAGTGCAGGCACTGTGCTGTCCATGCCTCCCATCATCAATTCCGAAGATACCAAGGTAGAAGACAATACCCGTCATCTTTTCCTGGATGTTACTGGCTATTCCCGGAAGGCTCTTGAACAGGCACTGAATATTCTGGTGTGCAGCCTGGCCCGACGGGGAGGTCATATCTTTTCTGTACAGGTACATGAGGAAGGCGAGACCACTCTCTATCCCCGATTGACACCAGGAGAAATGGAGCTGGATTTGACCTATCTCAATACCTGGCTGGGACTCAATTTACAGTGGGACGAGGTGAATACACTGGCAGAACGGATGAGGTATTCCCTCTCAGGACACACCGTGAAGATACCACCCTACAGGGCAGATATTCTCCATCCTGTAGACATTATTGAAGATATTGCCAAGGCCTATGGCATCGATAACATCCAGGAGGAAATACCACCCATTTCCACCATAGGTGAAGAGGACCCCCTGGAAGTATTTTCCCGGAAAGTAGCCTATCTCATGGTTGGATTTGGCCTCTTAGAGGTGAAAACGTTTTATCTGACTTCAAAAGCATTCTTTGAAAAAACACGAATCCAGGGTGCACTCATAGAAATGGAGAATGCATTGACCAGTGAGTACAATGTGCTGAGAACCTGTTTGCTTCCCGGCCTGCTCTATACGCTTCATTGTAACAAGCATCACGAATACCCTCAGATGATCTTTGAGATCGGAGAAGTGATCACCCCCTATGATGCAGCACCGGAGAGGACACGGGAAGAAATTCATGTAGCAGCTGTAGTTTCCCATCCACGGGCCAGTTTCACAGAAACCAAGGAAATTCTCAAAGCACTGCTTGAGAACCTGGGAATTGAGTTAGTCTTGCACTCCAGGGATTCCCCCTCCTGTATCCCCGGACGCTGTGGTGTCCTAGGAGAGAAAGAGGAGTGTGGAATAATTGGGGAAATACACCCGGAAGTACTCCTTTCCTGGGAGTTGGAACAGCCTGTAGCCTATTTTGAACTCAATCTCTCTCACATATTCAGGTAACTTTTGCCCCACAGAATCGACAGAAATTCACAGTAGGTTCCAGTTCTTTTCCACAACGAGGACATATCGCTGTGGAGGAGGAAGATCGAGAGTCTGAAATAGGTTCAATGAGGGATTTCAATTCATCGAAGGTGGATTGGTCGATATCACCCTTGGCCAGGGAAAGTTTTAATGTGCGGAGAGCTTCAGCCTCGGGGAGTGATAGAATTTCTTCGGCCAGATCAGCTTTATCCACAAAGATGGCAGGGGATTTCTCTTCTGTAAGGGTGGGTGCAGATTCTTCCCCAAATTCTCCCTCAGGTTCTGCTTCAGGCTGGGGTGCAGGTGAGCCATAAGGATAGGTGATATTTAATTTCCTGGCAATAATTTCACGAGAAGTTTTTTCAAATAATGTGGTCATCTGTTTCCGTATTTTTCCAGAAGCTTCCTCTATTACCTGTTTTTTTGCATTTGCATCCATTAAATTCATAAAATCTGGCATATCGATTTCTATGGAAAGAGTCTCTGTCATACAATCTGTTCAAGTACAGGAGATAAAAAATTTTCGGTGATAGAGGTGAAGGCACAGAAGGGAATTGGTCAGACAGTGGTAAAGAAACTGTTATATGCCTTCAGGTGAACATAAAACATGAGAAAAATTGCTGTGGTATTACTCCTTTTCATGGGGATTACAGGTTCAGCTATTTCACTGCAGACCCAGGGCTTCACCCTCACCATCTGGGTGGAAAAAGGATGTGGGGAAGACTATTTTGTGGGAGACATGCTCACGGTGAACTGGAGAGTGTCCCATAACTGTGAAATAATATTCTGGGAAATCGAACCCGATGGATTCAAGAGGAGGCTGCATTCAGGCCCCATCATTGCCGGTGCCGGTGAAGGGTCCCGGGGATGGACTCTCAAGGATTATGGATATGGAAAAAGAGCAATCTATGCTGAAGCCACATCGATCTGGGGATCAGCTTCTGATCAATGTGACTATTATGTTCGCAGAAAAGCAGCAGATGTACAGGTCACAGTTGTAGATCAGGATGAAGCTCCCATTTCTGGAGCCACAGTTACCCTGGATGGGGCAGCCGTGACCACCACAACGTCGGCAGGAGTTGCCACCCTTACCGAGGTGGAGTTTGGTGACCATCTCATTACGGTACGGGTAGGAGATGAAGAACAGAGCAGTCAGATACAGATTACTTCCCTTGAAAAACACTACCTTGATTTTACCTTCACGGTGGAAAAGAAAGGATCTATACAGATTTCTGTCTTTGATCAGACCGGAACTTCCATTTCTCATGCAGAAATCTCTGTGGATGGAGCCAGAGAGGGATCAACAGATGAACAGGGGATGATCACAGTGTCTGCAGAGGAAGGATCTCATTTCATAGAAGTTACAGTTGACGGAGAAACTGAAGGACGATCTGTTACAGTGCAAAGGGGAAAGATTACTCCAGTGGAAGTAACGATGTACATCATGGTGGAGACAACTATCGATGTTCTGGTACAAGATGATGAAGGGGTACCAGTTTCAGATGCCGGGGTGTATACAGATAACGTCTTTTTGGGACGAACTGACAGAGGAGGACACGTACAACAACGGTCCACTGTAGGATTTCATACATTACGGGTGGAGAAACAGGGATATACCCCATATATTCAGGATATCATGCTTCAGGAAGGTGAAAATGAGTTCATAGTGACCATTGTACCGGAAAAAGAAACTCCTTTATATGGTATCCTTTCATTGTTAGGAATGATGTATCTCCTGAAAAGAAAGAGAGTCTCCTGAGATGAGAAGATCCATCCATGAATCCAGAGGGGAAAATCAAGGGCACAGAACTACCTCCAAAAGTATATAAGCCTGTCACTGCATGAAATTCCATGAGTAAGATTGATAATTTTCTGGATGCAGCTTCAGAAAAATTTGTTGCAGCAGAAGTTCTGGCCAAACAGGAATATTTTGCCGATGCTATTACCCGTACCTGTTATGGGCTTCTGTTCTGTGCTCGTGCACTCCTACTCACCAAAAATATCACTGTAGAAGCACCCGATGATGTCATCTCCCATTTCGATAAAGAATTTGTAAAAAAGGGTATTGTGGATAAAGAGATGGGTACTCTCCTGAAAGATGTCTGGAAGCTCACCAAAAAAGCCGATTTCTCTCCTGCATTTGGGACATCGGATGAAAAAATCAGATCTCTCATGGAGAAAGCAGAACTATTCATGGAACAGACAGAAGATGCCATCGGTGAACTGGAGGAATAACATACTCCTCAATACATCAACCCATGGTGTTTACAGGAGAATTGTGAAGGGGTTTTCCCCATGTGAATTTTTTTTTATTTTTCAACTCTCACCTTTTTACTCTCGAAAATCCAAAAATCTTAAATAGTATCGGATAGGTTCTTTCATATGACTGTTATTTCGTGTAAAAATCTCACCAAGAAATTCAGAGATACACTCGTTCTCAAAGATGTAACCCTGGACTGTGATGAAGGCGTATTCTTTGGTATCTATGGTGAAGCAGGAGCAGGTAAAACAACACTGCTGAAAATACTCTCAGGAATACTGCGCCCCACATCTGGAAGTTGTCATCTCTTTGGGGTAGATGTACACAAAGACCACTCAGGTGCTCTACAGGAGGTGGGCTGTCTGGTAGGCGAACCTGCATTTTACGAATACCTCACTGCAGAGGAGAATCTCTCCTATATAGCTTCCCTGCTGGATGAAGAAAGTGATCCAGTCATGGAATCACTCGATATTTCCTATGGAGATTCATATCCCTCCCAGTTGACTATCGGTATGAAATATCATCTGGGAATTGCCCTAGCCCTGTTGGGGTCTCCCCATTTGCTGTTGCTGGACGAACCCTTCTCCTTTCTCACAGATGCTCAACGCTCATCACTGCATACACTGTTCACAGGGTGGGTATCAGAAGGAATGACAGTGGTTTTTACCACAGAAAATCAGGACGAAATCACTGAACTGGCTTCAGAGGGAGCTATTCTCTCCAGGGGTCAGATTATTTCCCAGGGCCCCCCTTCAAAGTTAGACTTTTCTCCCCCTGAACCTGAAGAGGTGAGCACATGAATATTCTCACCCTCACCAGATTTGAAGTAAAGAAATTAGTCAAACAACAGAGTGTCAGGGCCAGTTATGTCCTGGTATGTATTCTTTCAGTCCTGTTCTTTCTGCTCAATTACACGTACCGATCTGCAGATCAGTATAGTGGAATCACTCTCATCATGGAAACGCTCCAGGTACTGCATTCCATTCTCTTCATCCTTCCTGTAATAGCTATTATTCTCACGGTGGCAACTCTCTCCTGGGAGCAGTATTCTGGAACTCTCGGATCCCTCCTGACCAGACCGGTAAGCAGAGAAAATGTTATTGTCAGCAAATTTTTAGCACTTTTCTGTGTTGTAGGCAGTTTGTATTATCTGGCGTTTGTTTGTGCTATGGTTCTGGGACTGAGATGGGGATATGGCGGGGAGTTCCTGTCATTCTTACCGCGTGGTGTACTCATCTTTTTTGAATATATCCTGGGAACCATGATCTTTGTCTCCATAGTGTGTGTAATCGCCTTTTTTGTGTTCAACCACCTGCTCTGCCTGCTGCTTTCAGTAGGGGTATACGGGGCCTGGCTATTGGTTGAATCTTTCGAACAGGTGAGACCCTATCTGTTTTCCTACCATGTCTATACCATAACCCAATTGATGGAGGCACACCTCATTGATTATACAGAACTGTTGCAATCACAGGTAGTCATTCTCCTCTACCTACTGGGTATCATGTTCCTCGTAACCACTCTCTGGGAGAAGCGTGATCTTCGGGTATAAAGCCCTGTACTCTGGAGAGTATGGGCTTTTTTTTCTTTTTTATACTCCAAAAGCTCCACTTTCCATATTCTCTTTCTGTAGCGAAAAAAAGAATAAAGTAAAATAATAGGATTTATCACAAATATAAAAATTTTACATCAATAATTGTAAATTTTATAATTTAAATTCTGCCAAGTTGAGGAAAATATTGAAAATTTCGCAAAGGTAGAGGAATACTTGCACCACCATACAAACATTTATAAACCAATTTACAGCAGGTTTTCGTAGAGGAAAGATGAGAGATGAGGAACTAGGTCATTTTATATTGGGAACCCTGTGGGATTTCCAAAAGAGGCACAGAACAATCAATTGCTCGGGAAATGAGGGGGGCAATGGATTGTTGAGCCTCTTATCTTTAAGGAGGGAGGTGAAATTGTGAAAAGTAAGATGAAAGTGAAAGAAAAAGAAAAAGAAAAAGAAAAACAGAAACAGAAGCAGAAAAAATATGAAACGCAACATGGCTGTGCAATACCAACCTTGTTATATGAACAGGATAAAAAAATTTTGTATGCCCAACCGGAAGAAATACAGAATGAAACCTTACAGACGATCATGTCTGGGAATGCAGATACCATCTTTGGAAGGGAATATCTTTTCAATGAAATTACAGACATGAGAGATTTCAGAACATATGTACCCCTTTCTCTCTATTCAGATGTACATTCCTATATCCAGACCATGATTGGAGGGAAGACCAATACGCTGGTGAAAGAACCTGTTACGGCATGGGCAAAAATGGATACCATGGGTGGACAGGTATCCCTTGTCCCATACACGAGAAGTGTGTCCCGGAGCATTACAGAAGCATTCCTGTTGCTGTACACGTCCTGTGCGGCTCACAATCTCATCGCTCCAGATCAATATATCTTCTCAGGGTTGGAACCTCTTTATATTGATACTCTTGATACTATCCCGGTGGGTACGTTCTCCTCTCTGGGATTGCGGGACCTCTCTACCCTTCCTGGTATAGGACCCCTGCTGACTCCTTCCTTTAATAGACGGGAAATTACTCCCCTTACATCTCACTGGAAAAAAATTGCATCGAAAACACCTGTAGGGCAGATAGGCATGATATTAGAAGATCCAGTTCTCTTTGCCATGTTCATAAAATGCATCCAGGACACAGATATGCTCGTGAACATGAAGGAATCTTCACCATTACTATTCGTTTCTTATGACCCCATACAGTGCTATGAATCACTGCTGAAATCTCTGCTGGGACCTTTACTTTTCCGGCAGATTATGTGTACGCAGGGAATTCCTGTGGCTGTGCAGTTGGATTCACATGAAGGGTGTGTTCCGCTCTCCACCCACCATGTGTTTGAATTTATTTCATTGAGAGAATGGAAGGATATGGAAGCAGAGGGAGAATATTACAGAGAATTTGAATTTTCACCCCGGTATCTATCAACAGTAACAGAGGGAGAAGAATATATTCTGGTGATCACCACATCTGGAGGATTATACCGCTATATCACAGGCGATATCGTTACCATGATGGACACTCATCATATGAAACGGGTAGGAAGTATATCGATTCCAGAGAAGAAACCTTCCAATATCCCTTACACCATGATGATCCATCAGTAATTTTTCCCTTTTTTTCAGATGTCACATGATTGTGATGTGCATTCCCTGCTAATTGTATAGATAAAGCAATATCTGAAAAGTATGTGGTAATAATCCATATCCACTGTTTTTCTTAAAATTTATGTATATTTATCACTCCCATTTGTGAATATCCCATATAGGATACATCATATAGATGAAATCCATGAGCATAATTCTTAAAAAAAGGAGTAAGAAGAGTGGGAGAATTATATAAGACGAAGGAGGTGAAATCCATGGAAGTGGTAATTTTCCCACTCTTCTTTATTTGTTTCTCCGCATAACTGTTGCATCTTTTCCTTTTTAAATGTTTGTAAGATTTATTTGATCAAATTTTCGGGCTCCGAATATCTGGCACATTTTAGACGCTATTGTGTGCATTTTGTATGATTGGGTATTTCGGGAAAGGTAATTCATAAATAGTGTTATTTCTCATCTCAGATCTTCTTACTTTCAGAATCATTCCTCTATTATTTTCCAGGTACAAAATGCCACTGGCACCATACTTCACCGGAGTGTTCATCAGGAGGGCAGTGTTCACAGATACACTGGATATCTGGATTGATTTCTCTGGCAAAATTGGACAAATAATTATGTCTGACCTGTTTGCAGGGAAACTCAGGGAGTCCTTTATTGAGTCGGGCGAGCTGTGTCCTGCAATTCAGTATTTTGAGGATACCAATTCCATTCTCTACAGAAATTACTTTTTCATGTTGATCCAATGCCCAGCTGGTGTATCGTAATGCTTCCATTACAGATGCTATGGAGGCGTCTGAGAGGTGTAGAATGGATTTCAGGTTCCTGGCTTCTATCTTTCCCATGATATTCCATACCCCTGCGTCAATATCTGTAGCAGCATCTGTGCCACTCATCTTTTCAATTCCTAAAAAGTAGAGACCATCTACTCTCCAGATGTTCCTGTTATTGAACATCATGATCTCAATCAGGGTATCCAGGGGGAGCGACTTGAGAAGCGTTTCATCTTCGTTACTGATATATGACATATAATCACCGGTTGTGCTGGTGCCTCCTGTTATATAAAGATTACTCCAGAAAAATCTCACTACCCGCTGTAAGTTACGGGGAAGGAAACAGTGAATACAGAACCCCTGGTTTTCTCAGATTCCACTGAAATTTCGCCGCCTAACAGATCTACCAGTTTCTTGGAGAGATAGAGTCCCAGTCCAGCACCTTCATACCGACGGGTGGAGCTCGAATCCAGCTGTTTGAAGGCCTGAAAAATATCTTTTATATTCTCTTTGCTGATACCAATACCTGTGTCTATCACCTCTATGAGAACCAATTGTTTATTCTGTGATAATTGAGCTTCAAGGGTAACTGAACCCTGATGGGTGTATTTAATAGCATTGTTTACCAGATTCATGAGAATCTGTTTTATCCGTGTTTTATCATTGGTTATGGGGGGAAGATCTGGCTGGATATGATAGGAGAGCAGGAGTGATTTCTCTTTTGCCATGGGTGAATGAATCCTGACCACTTCCTGGATTACTGCCTCCAGGTTAAATGTGGTGGGAGTCAACTCCAGCTTCCCCGATTCGATTCGTGAAAGATCCAGGATATCGTTGATCAGATTGAGCAGATGTTTGGATGAGCCAGAAACAATTTCCAGCTGTTCTCTCACTTCTTCTGAAATAGGACCGGACATTCCTGCCAGGATTATATCGGTAAATCCAATGATGGAATTGAGGGGGGTCCGTAATTCATGACTCATGGTTGCCAGGAATTGAGTCTTCAATTTGTCAGCTTCTGCCAGTTTGAAATTGAGTCTCTCTAAGGCACTGATATATGATTCTCGTTCCTTTTCCATTATTTTGCGCTGGGTAATGTCCCGGGCGATCCCCTGGATCACCTTTTCTCCAGAAAATTCACTCATGATCATATTGAGCAGGATAGTAATAGGGATGCCATCTTTGCGGATAAGGGTGGCTTCAAAATTTTCTACAGGATTCCCCTTTTCCACCTCTCTAAACATGGCTCTGTTTTTTTCCACTTCAGAGGTGGGGATAAAATCCACCAGTTTCTTGGAACATAATTCTTCACGAGTATATCCTGTGAACTCACAGCTTTTCTTATTGACTTCCTTGATATTACTGTGTTGATCTGCGATGAAGATAGCATCATTTGCATATTCGATGAAATGGTTGAATTTTTTTTCAGTTGCCAGCACTTCCTGTGTTCGTTGTTCCACTCGTTTTTCCAGTTCCCGTGTATAGGTGCGGATTTTCTCTTCCATCTCCTTCCGTTCGGTAATGTCAACCCAGTTGGCTATGGAATATTTCAATTCACCATTAAGACGTACCGGCACCGAGGTCACTTCAACCCAGAAGGTCGTTCCATTTTTCTTCTGAAACAGTTTTTCCATTCTGGTTATCCCGGTTTCAAGTACTTCTTTCAGGTAGGATTCAGAGGAAGGAGCATGGTCTGTCCACCAGGGAAAAGGAGGATCTGTTCCCACAACATGACCGAAAGGGAACCCGGTGAGAGATTCCAGTGCGGGATTTACAAACCGAATGGTGCAATCATGGTTAATTACCAGGATGGGATTGGGAGCATTGTTGAGCAAAGAAGAGCTGAATTCCACACTTTCCCGCAAAGCCATCATGAGTTCCTGCTGATGGGTGACATCCCGACAAATGAAAGTGATGCCCACCACCATGCCTTCTTTATGAATTGCTGTTCCTGTTACTTCTTCTGTGGCATAGATTCCCTTATTGAGTCTGAGCCTGATATTCTGGGTGGAGGCTGTAGTTCCCTCCATAAGCTGGGTAATGATATGGGAGAATTTTTTTCTATCTGCAGGATGAATAATATCATTTTCCAGTAATGAGGTTCCCACCACGTCTTCTTTCTGCAATCCCAATTGGGTGCAGGCAATGGTATTTATATCAATTAAATTGCAGTAACAATCACAGGTAAACACTATATCTCCTGCATATTCGTAGAGTATTCTATATTTTTCCTCGCTCTGTTGCCGGGCTTTTTCTGCTTCTATCCGTTTACTGATATCGAGAATAATAGCATTGAATCGGATGATTTCACCTTTGTGAAGAGTGAGGGTGGGACATGCATAGAGATGCACATAATGACCATTTTTGTGCTGTACTCTGAACTCAATTCGCGGCTTTTTCTGAGGATATTTCCAGGCATCCCAGAAAATTTTGAGAATTTCTTTCCGGTCTTCAGGATGAAGGAACTGAGGGAAGGGATGACCCAACAATTCTTCCTGCATATATCCGATCATAGTGCACAGTGCCTCATTTACAAAAGTAAAGCGTCCCCGTATATCGGTGGTGGCAATACCCACTCCTGCATGATCCACCAGTTGCTGATACAGCACTTCTCGATCTTTTTGGAAGGATCTGCTTTTTCTCTCTTCTGACTCCTGCCCTGGAGTCTCTTTAGATATCCAGTGAAGAAGGGTTTTCACAACTCTCAAGAGTGATGTGGATCGCTGTTGAGCCATCTTATCATTCCCTTACCAGTATCATGGGTGCACTTCAATATATAGTGTAAATAGGTCCATGGTTAAATAAATTTCCACTTGATTTTACCCAAAAGAACCAAAGAGAAAAAATTGAGATACTGATGGAATCCGTCTGGAAGGAATTGAACCATCAGCTGGAAGAAAAAATTCGTGGCCTTCCATGGAGATGGCGTAGCGATTGCAAAGCCGTGAACCAGGGAGGAAATCCATCTACATGGGAGGGATATGTATCGTAAAGGAGTTTCAATTTTTCCATGGTTCTACTCAGAGAAACCAAAGGGGGCAGGAGATCAGGTTTTTTCAGGCTCCTCAGTGCAATGCAAAATTTCTGAATTCCTGAGAGTGTATCCTTTTCCAGTTGTTCCACGATATCACCCGAGAGTACGGTGGAGAGGAGAAACTGCAATTGGCCGGGTCCCAGAGAACGGAAGAATTCTCTCAGGAGAAGAAAAGACATGTGCATGATCCCCGTTTTCCTGGCGATCCCGCTGTTGTAGGGCCATAGCGCTTTTACCGAATAATCATTATTCCCGATAGCATTGGCAGCCACCGTGCCAGCACAATATCCCGCTTGAATAGCAGGAGCAATACCTTCACCAGTAAGGGGATTGACATGACCTGCTGCATCTCCACATACGAGCAATCCAGGACCAACTGCACAGGGTAATGGTCCATTGAGGGGAAGGAGACCAAATCCCTGCTCCGTCCGGGTGACAATTTCGAAAGGATGCGATTGAAGTACTGATTTGAATCTATGGAAAAGGTCAGATCTACTGGCACCCAGTCCACCAATACCCACATTGAAATCCCGTGGAGCCTTGGGAAAACACCACATGTACTGGGAAAACCCGACTGAAATATCAAAAATTATGGATGCAATTCCTCCTTTTTGTGGTTCCTTAAGGGTGAGGGTTTCTTTATAGGCCAACCCCATCAGCTGTTCTGGCTGTAATCCAGCAAAGGCAATATAGTCACTGAGGACAGATGATACACCACTACAATCAATAACGATTTTTCCCAGTATGGTATGGGATTCTTTTGTTTTTACTCCTTCTAGGTGAGTATACCCTACCGGGGCTGTCACTGTACCCTGATGAAGTACACCTCCCCTTCTGAGGATTTCTTTTACCAGGTTCTGCTGGAAATCGTACCTATCAATAGTACAGAGGCGTTGATTGATGATGATACCAGAAGGGGGAGAGCTACTCTGTACATGTTCTTCCTGCGTACATATTAGCAGTTTATGTATGGGGTAATATGTTATGGGAATATTAAATTTTTTTTTCATCCAGAAGAGTACTTCCTGTGGCAGGAGTTCTCCACAACATTTTTTACCGATGAGGTGTCGTTTTCTCTGTTCGATGACACATACTGATAATCCTTTCTTGAGGGCAGTTAGGGCAGCCAGCCCGCCAGACATTCCACAGCCTACAATAAGGATATCATATAGGGGATCCATGATATCATATACCGTTTATTTAATAGTACTTAAATTTTTCTTTTCTTGCGATTTTCTTT
>AZIF01000013.1_pt1 | contig 18708 bp, 21 predicted proteins | sample 359031 | NCBI WGS metagenome assembly AZIF01 (sample SAMN02429710, study PRJNA222658) | marine sediment metagenome | biome: Sediment sample; isolation source: sample MGS-PRI from oil contaminated site at the harbour of Priolo Gargallo... | place: Italy: Priolo | collected 2011-03-08 | depth 6 m m
CTGGAAACAGAAATTTGCATTAATGGGTAACCGCTTTGTGGGATGGCCATTGAGCCATGAATGGTCGATGGCGAGTGCCCCTTCTATGAGCATGTCTCGTAACTGACATATGCGAGGCATTTCAACTGGTCGGCGTTCCTCTCCCAGGTTCATAGCTTCAGCAAATCCCACTATTCCAGAGATATTTTCTGTACCCGATCTATATCCTCTCTCATGACCACCTCCATGAAGTAAGGGATCGATTTTTGTACCTTTCTTCACATAGAGACATCCAACACCTTTGGGGCCATGAATCTTGTGAGAAGAGACAGAGAGCATATCAACATTCATTTCTTTCACATCAATGGGGAGTTTTGTCACGCTCTGAACTGCATCTGTATGAAAAGAGACTTCATGTTCATGGGCGATGGCACCTAATTCCTTGATATCCTGTACCGTACCAATCTCGTTGTTGGCGTGCATGATGGATATGATGAGGGTTTGTGGCGTGATAGCATCTTCCAGCTGTTCTGGACTTACCAGGCCATATGTGTCCACTGGTAGATAGGTCACGGAAAATCCAAGTTTCTCGAGCCATTTACATGAATGTAATACACAATCATGTTCAATTGCAGAGGTAATGATATGCGTTTTTGAGGATTTGTTGGTAAGAGCAGCAAATGCAGTTCCTTTGAGGGCTAAATTATTTGATTCTGTTCCTCCGGAGGTGAAAATGATTTCTTCTGGATGGGCATTGATAACCCCTGCGATTTTGTTTCGGGCATCATTTAACGCTTCCAGCGCATCGGTACCCAGTGTATGAAGAGATGAAGCATTTCCATATTCTGAATTGAAATAAGGCAGCATGACTTCCATGACTCGAGGGTCTACTGCACTGGTGGCAGAATGATCCAGATAGACCTTTTTCATTTGAGTCCCCTCTTTTTTTTATAATCTTCAATTGCATTATGGAGTCCATCAGCTGCAAGATTTGAACAGTGAAGTTTTATGGGAGGGAGTCCGTCCAGGGCTTCTGCAACTTCATCCCGGGTGATCCTCTCTGCTTCATCCAGCGTTTTTCCCTTTACCATTTCACTCATCATGGATGAGGTGGCAATAGCTGCAGCACATCCCATAGTTTCCCATTGAACATCTTCAATAATATCTCCATTGACTTTGATATAGATGTGCATGACATCACCACATACTGGATTTCCTACTTTTCCAACACCATCTGGATTATCCATGTGACCCTGATTACGAGGATTATTGAAATGATCTATGACCTTCTCTGTATACATGATAATTCACCGGAAAAATATAACAGTGTTATACTTTATATATCTTTCGCATGTCCCCTGAAAAAAGGGATGTATCACAGAAAAAATGTGTTACTTACATACAATGAGAGGAAGGTTCCCCTTTCAGAGAAGAATCGGTATGTTTTCAAGGAATATAGGCCTTTATTCTGTATAAAAGTCAATATTTTGGTTTCTTACCAAACATGAGAGAAACAAATCCTATATTTTCTTTCTGTATTTCCAAATAGAATTCCTGTGTTTCATCCCAGGACAGTTTATCGAAGTCTGCCATTCCTTCTATGAGAAAAAGATGAAGATCTCTCCCCTTAGAATCTTTTACCACCCTCAGTGTGAAGAAGGATTTTTCAATAGATTGAGAAAATGCAAGATCATGCCAGACGGGGTAGGTATATACATCTTCGATGGTGATTCCCACTACAATTTCAGATTTTTTCATCAATTCTTCGAAAAAATTACGATCTTTTCTCCGGAAATCAAAAGGAGTCCGGATTTTTCCAACATTAAAATAATCTTTCAAATAATTTTTACAGGTTCTTTCAGTATGTGTATGGTATAAAATTGAGGGAATAGAAAGGTAGATGAGGCGCTTGTTTGAAGAGGAGGACCACAGGGTTTTGAAGGGATTGAACATATATAATACAGATAGATTCCCGTTTAAAAAGGTTTCATGATTATGACTATGGTGATACTGGAATGGTGATGGGTATCCCAAAACTATTCTGGTGTTCTTTTAAGAGAAAATAATAGCAAAGAGTATTATTGCCAGGATGAGAGTGAGCACTATGATGGTGATGGGTACCCATAGGGATAGGAACATGGCGATGACGATAGCAAAAATGTCTTTCCAGGATCTATCTTGACCTCCTCCTTTTTGGTTCATGAAGAATGCATTATTTCTCATAGTATATAGATATCATGTACAAAAAACCCCAATTTATTTTTATACCCCCCGTTTGGTGGGCCTGGGGGGATTTGAACCCCTGACCGCCTGGTTATGAGCCAGGCGCTCTACCAATCTAAGCTACAGGCCCTGAGGTGAGGATACTCCTTATGTTTTTATAGTTATTGGTGATCTTCTATTAATAATTGGGACTGTATATTTCCACCTGCATCGATATCTATATACCTTTCACACATACCTAGAGTATGGAACCTCAGGCGAGAGAAACCCTTTTACGATTACTCCCTTCTATACCGGAGACATTGAAAAAGAAGGTGCCTGAAAAATTTGAAAAAATTGGAGATATTCTCATTATTCATGTACCACCTTCTTTGGAGGTATGGAGAGAAGAGATTGGTCAGGCATTCAAGGAAGTATTCCAGGTGAAAACAGTGCTCATGAAGGGAAAAATTCGAGGTGAATTCAGAGTTCCTCAATGTACACTGCTTGCCGGGTCAGATACATCCACCATTCATAAAGAAAATGGTATTTTTTATGCACTGAATCTTTCAAAAGTCATGTTTTCTACAGGGAATATTTATGAACGCATCCGAATGTCCCGGCTTCCACATCATGAAACGGTGATCGATATGTTTGCAGGCATTGGGTATTTCACTTTACCTATTGCAAAATTCTGCAAATCTACTGTTTTTGCTATAGAAAAAAACTGGGATGCATTTTACTATCTCTGTCGAAACATCATGTTGAATAAGGTGGAACACCTGGTGGTCCCCTATTTAATGGATTGTAGAGATTTTGATGGGACAGCAGATAGGGTGATTATGGGTCATCCTCAGGCTCATAGTTTCCTGGACACTGCGTTTTCTCTTGTGCATCAGGGGTTCATACACTATCATGAATTTGTGCCAGAAACCAGGATGGAGAGACCTGCCAATCGGCTTGTAAAAGCAGCAGAAAAGGCAGGAAAATCCATCACCATTACTCACCGGAGGAAGATAAAAAAATTTTCGCCTGGTATATGGCACATGGTGTATGATGTACAGATTGTTTAAATAAGAAGGAAACAGGACACCAATCCACTACCAGTCGTCTGAGTCCATTTGTTTCAAGATGTTTTCCATTTTCCCTTTATGGAGCCTGAAATATTTACACCTTTTGGTTATATTATCTTCCCACCGGGGGTATATGGTCATAAAATACGTCTGGCGTACAGATTCTGGCATATGTTCTTCACATATTTTTGTTTTATCTCTCTGGCAGATGTAACAGGCAGAATATCTTTGTAAAACCTGTTGAATTTTATTTTTCTGCTGACTTGCACTCATCAATCCCTCCTATATAAAATGGATATAAAAGGTTTTACATGACACATGACACGGTACAGTCCAGTATATCTAACATATATGTTCAATAGTATGCTTTTCCTGTGGATTTCACTTTGATAAAATGGTAACACATGGTGATTCATGGGAAGGAGTCAGGGTTCTTGATTGTATAACGCCCTAACCCCAGGTATATCAACCCATGCAGTGTCGTTTTTTCATTCCTGGTGTTCATACACCTCAAACGTATACTATTTAAAGTGAGGGGTTAGAAGTGATCCATGGCGTATGTCGGTGCTGTCCTGTGCGGTGGATACGGGATGCGGTTGAGACCCATTACCCAAGAAATACCCAAACCCCTCTTAGATCTCAGGGATGGATACACAATTTTAGATAAACAATTGCTACATTTCGAAACTGCAAAAATCCACACCGTATACCTCCTGGCAGGATATCTTCATGAAAAACTCTCCGAAAGGTATGGAACCAGGTGGAATGATATTGAAATCAAATATCTCGTTGAGGATACACCTGGTGGAACTCTTTTTGCATTGCATAACCTGTTCACTGCATGTGATGAAGATGTGGTGGTCATGAATGGAGACATTGTAACCGATGTGAACCTGAAAGAAATGATTCATCATCATAAGAGAGACGAAATGCTCATGTTTATTACTCCCCTGGTTTCACCCTTTGGAATCGTGGAAATCTCTGACAGCAAGGTGATTTCCTTCAGGGAAAAACCTGTACTTCCCTACCATATTAATGGAGGAATCTATGTCATGGATTCTTCACTGAACCCCTATTTCAGCACGTATACAGAAGGAAATGCAGAAACACTGGTATTTCCCACTATTGCTCGAGATGGATTACTCAGGTACTACCGGGAAGATATGGTATTCTGGCATTCAGTGGAATCAGCCAAGGATTTAGAAATTGTACAGGCAGAATATGCCAATAAAGAAGATAAACCCTGGGGGTATGAAAAAATCATAGTATCAACAGAAAAATACCTGACGAAGGAATTATATGTGAAGAAGGGAGCCTCCACCTCTTTTCACTATCATGAAAAAAAAGATGAAACCCTGCATGTATCCCGGGGAGAAGGAGTCATCGAGTTTGAGGACGAACAGGTTATTCTCCGGAAAAATGAAAAAGTGCGTATTCAACCAGGCATGGCCCACTCCATCCATGCGGTGGAGAATTTAGTATTGAATGAATATTCCACTCCCCATCCTGATGATACCATCAGGATACGAGATCCTTACAAGAGATGACTTCTGGTCTTTATGGTATTATTCCCACACATACATAATGAGTATAGCCATGATTATCCATACCAGGACCGTTATGATCAGAGGGCGAGAAAAAAATATGGATTCTGCTTCCTTATATTGAGTATCTTCTGAAGAGAGTACCCGGAGAACGCTGAATATTCCATATATAACTACAGGAATAGTGATCATCATGGTCTGATTCGCTCTCAAAAAAGTATAGAGGCAGTAAGACATGATGAGAAGTGATGTGGTAATGGTGAGTACATGAGTGAGGAGCAGCGAAGGATACACCTCTGATTGAGTTCTCTTGCACAAGGCTAAAAAGAGAGCCAGCATAAAGGCACATAAAATCAACCAGGGGGAAAGATACACAGAAATGGCATAGGCACCTGCAGCTGCACGAATTACGAACAGGATGCTGATGGTGAGAACATCTATGAATATGTGGTGTTTCAGATACAGTGAATATAACACAGCGAGTGCAGTGTAGGCTACCGCACACAGGGCAAATTCCAGGGTTATGAAGGATGCGGAGAGTAATCCTACCATGAAAATGATAAAAGCTGAACCCAGTGAATCTCTTTTAGATAACAATCCAGAGGCAAAAGGTCTTGTGCTCTTTTGAGGATGGAGCCTATCTCTACTGTAATCTGTCACATCATTGAGCAGGTATCCGGCTCCTGAGAGCAGACAGAAGATACCAAAAGCTGCACAGCTCTTTAAAAATACTGGCGGTTGAAATAATACTCCTCCAAAAATGAGACCTGCAAAAACCACCAGGTTTTTATACCACTGGTGGGGGCGCATGGCTTTCAATACATAGAAGATTGTATGGTGCATATAAATCTCACACTTTTAATCTCTCGGTGTCGGAACAAGGGTTCACCGGGCTTTTGCTGCTTTCAACTGTTCCTCCAATATGGCGAGCTGTTCATCATATTCATGTTTGTTGATTTCACCATAGACATATCGTGCTTTCAGCTGTCTCATCTCTTCCCTGATTTCTTCGGTGTTGTGAAGAGCAGGGGGAGATTGTCTCTTTTTCAACAGGATGATTCCTCCCACCCCCACACAGGCTATAAGTATTGCCAGTATGATCAGCGATGATCTGGATCGTGGTTCAGGGGATGGGGTGGGCGAGGGTATAGACGTGATTTTTGCATCCACTGTCTCTACCATCTGAGTATCGTGCACCTGCAGAAACAAGGATCTGGCTTCCTTCCAATGGTTCAGGGCTGCTTTGGTATCTCTGGAAGCAAAGGCTGCATCGCCCTTGTCAAGTTCATCATAGGCCTGGATATAGATGGTAATATTCTGGATATACTCGTCGATTCCGCTGGTGGGAATATCATGTTCCTGGAAGATGGATTGTACATCTGTAAATTGAGTCAGAGCTTCTTCATAATTTCCACTGTTCAGCTGATTACGAGCATCTTCCAGTATGGGAAGTGCTTTTCTCAATCCCTCTATTCGGGCAAGATACACTTCGCAATCATCGATTTTACTCTGGAGGGATAATGATTCATAGATGGTGAGCGCCTGGAGGAATTTATTTTCTGCATTGGTTAAATCCCGGAGATTGTACAGGTTTTCTGCATCATCATAGAGCATATCGGCAAATTCTTCAGAGAGGACATCAAAGGAAACAGAAACCTGAATATTATATCCTGAAGGGAGGGAGTTCAATGCCCAGAAAATTGTGGGGTTCTTTCCCCCGGTGGATGTCTGACCATCTGCAGGAAATATATTGCGTACTCGTGTATTTTCGGGAAGGGTGGCTGCAATGGTCAGTGTTTCAATGGGAAAATTATATCCTGTCAGCAACGTGAAGGTGCCTTCGGTTTCTCCAATATCTACAGCCTTCCATACATTCATGGTGCAGGTAAAGTGATATTCTTCTCCCGGTGTGAGACGATCACGAAAATCAATTTCCAGTATGGGAACACCTTCTTTTAAAAGCATGCGTGAATTGAGACTGCCCTGTGCATCTGTAACCACCACCTCTTCTACCGATGCTTTTTGTGAAAAAAATACATGAAGAAGCATGGTCTTAACGCTCGCTTCTGGAATAATAGTAATATCCCATACTGCATCCAGATTTCCATTAGGTAGAATATTGTAGGTCTGATCGAAGGAATAAATGATTATTTTTTCCTGTGCTGGAACAAAGTGAAATGTTGAAAGGATGAGTGCTATGAAGACAATTCCTGTGATATTCATCTTTCGTGGTTCCTTTTCTTTATATATATGGTTTGTGGTCTGAGCAGTGCCTACCGGAACCACTCCTGGCCACCGGCTGAACCGCAGGAGAGAGTATATGCACGGTATCACCGATTCTCATGTAAAAAGGGAGGAAAACCTTAAATTAAAAAACAGCTATCATTCTCCATGAAAATAAAAGGTCCCATTCATTCATCAGTTATTATATGCTTATTTTTGATCTTCCTGTTTTCCAGCCAGGCAGCTCAATTCACTCACGATGTCATTGTGGTGAGAGCAGATCTTCCTATCGATTATGTGGTGGCACAGGCATATGCCCATAAAGAGGGGATTCCCATTGTCACCACTAATCCTCTGTATCTGGATGACAGTGTCAGGCGAGAATTGGAGGGATATCGTTCTGAAGGAGCCTCCACAGTCTTGATCATCGGGGGGTCTGATACAGCCATCTCCACAGGTATCGAACAGGAATTGAGGCAGATGGGATATCAAACACAGCGTCTCTGGGATTGGGACCGTATTGGAACAGCAGCCAGAGTAGCCATCGAATTATGGGATTCATCCCAGTATGCAGTGATTGCTCATGCAGATGTATCTGAATCTTATTTAGTTGCCTCCAGTATTTCGATAAATTTGCAGGCGCCCATTTTACTCACCACAGAATATGAGCTTCCTGATACAACAATACAGGCATTGAAAACTCTGGAGGTAAAAGAAGTATTTCTGGTGGGTCCCAGGATTTCTCTGGATGTTGAAGAAGAGGTGCAGGCTCTGGGAATTCTCATACAACGGGTAGGTAAAGATATTGAAGTGAAAAATATCACCGTGGTGAAAAATGAACAATCCCTGCTCCACCAGATTCAGCAACCTATTCCTCTTGTGGTGGGGGGAAGTATAGGACTGGCCATTGGATATGTTCTTTCAAAAATTTTCAAAAAAGTCAAAAAGCGGGAAATTCCCATGTTTGTGCTTACCGAAGATGAACGGAAAGTGGTGGAAGCAATTGGCGATGGTCTCAAACAGGAAAAGCTTCCCGAATTAACTAATTTTTCACGGCCGAAAATAACTCGAATAATATCAGATCTGGAAGCTAAACAGATTATTACCAGGACTAAATACGGGAAAACATACAGAATCAAGGTGATGAAAAGTATAGTGGAAGATTGAAAATGCACGCTAATTTGTATTTTTGTAAACAAAATTTTGGCTTGGTGGGAAAATCTCTTTGTATGGAGAGTTTGGGCATATAGAGTGCCCAAACCTTAAATAGGGGAAGTGGTAATATAAATGCAGCACTTGTGTCCGGAATGCGATCTTTCACCCCCCCTTCTTTGGACGGCCTGGGGATTTCCCCATGGCCTTTTTTAATTAATTTATGAGAGTTAACACTCTAAAAAAGAAGGAATCTGAAATTATTGGGAAATCCAGTGCTCATAACAGGCTTTTACACATTTTCCACAAACATCTCCCTCCAGGCCCAGAGAGATGATAAATCTCCTGCATTGTTCCCTGTAGTTTTTGAGTTTGGTTTTCTTTCGGAGATAGGGACACACCCTGATGCAGGCAGTACATTCTCCACAGCGATTCTCCATTTTCTCATCAGGGAGGAATTCATCAGGACAGATAACAGATGCAAATCGTACAGCACACCCCTGTTTCTCGGTGACGATGAGTTCATTTTTCCCTCTCCACCCCAGTCCTGCAAGCTCTGCTGCTACCCGATGTGAGATACAGAGATTGTAAAAATCTTCCACCCTGTTGATATGTTGTGTGGTGTTCTCCCGGGTAGCCGGTATTGGATATCCACCAGTATATTCGGCCAGTACATTAACTGTTTCATTTAACAGGGCATTGAGGGTATGATATTCCCGGGCATATATGTTCCAGGCGGTTCTATCAATTTTACCATGGGTTCTGATGTTGATTTTCTCGATCACCCAAGGAGAATGGAAGACTCCCACTACCATTACCGATTTCCCCACTCCTGCAGCCAGTAAATTCTTCTGTTGAACAGGCAGTAATCCATGCAGTACCTCATCATAGGAGGCTACCCCACATATTCCCTCTCGAGGAGATATGAGCTCATAAAATTTTTTTTCTACGTCCTGTTTATTCATGGATTCACCTGTTTGATTTCAAAAACCACAGGATTATGGGGATCAGGACAGCACACTGTGCATCTTCCCTCCTCTTCCCAGGGTATGGAACCATCGAATCGCAGGACCGTGGCAAAGGGAAGGATGACCAGATAGGCCCAGTGACAGAAATGGGGTGGGGTATGAATACCAAATGTCCAGGTATCACCCACTGTATATCCTAAAGGACATTCTCCTCCCTCCAGAATTTGTACTACTGTTACCTCCACCTCTTTCATGGAATCTCCTCGCAGGCAGCGATCAATCGCTGAGAGAGAAGTGCTCCCAGATGAGCTAGATCTTCAGTAGGGAGATAGTGTGAAGCAGAGGAATCATATAATACGGAGCAGCGAGCATCAAATTCATCAGATTTCTGCCATAGAGTTATGGTGATGGGAATGAGGGGTAATGCAGGAATAGTATATGAACAATCGCCATACTGCTGGGGTTCACCCTTGAAATACTGACTGCATTTGGCAAAAAGGGAACAATTTTCACCGAAAGCGTCAATGAGGGGATGGATTGTCAGTTGCTGGAACGCTCCAAAAAAGGCGTACCCTCCAGGGAGTTTGTCATAGGGAACGAGTTCATGGGTGTGAGGCTCTTCTGTAGCCTGTGCATAATGAGTGAGAATCCAGTATAACGATTCTGGAGAGTGGACCATACAGTCTCTGAGCAAGTCACAGATATTCCCATCTTCTGCAACACAGAAGTGCAAAAAACAGATATCATCTGAAAATCCCAATCGATTCTTCAATGATAGAATCTGATCACCGCATCGTTCCCAGGTCCACAGAGTAGAAGACATACACACAGAAACTCATCTTCACATAAAACATTTTGTATGCTCCTGCACCTGTTCATATCCGGAGAATATCACAGGAGCGATGCCTGAATAGAGCATTCAAAAGAAAGACAGGCTCCTGGCGTAACAGGCATAGGAATGTATTTTAATGTGTACATGTGGGTGTATTCATGAAAATATCTGTGGAAACACATACCCGCATTGAACTCACAGACATTACCGATGAAGTCAGAAAGGCAGTAGGAGAATCTTCAGGGATTCTCGTGATATGGGTGTCCCATACCACGGCAGGCATCTATGTCAATGAGAATGAATCAGGATTGAGAGAGGATGTGCTCACTCTCCTGGAAAAGCTGGTACCTCCTCAGAATTACCATCATAACAGAATCGACAATAATGCAGATTCCCATTTGAAGGCTATTCTCGTGGGGAATTCTGTGGTCATACCGGTGGAAAAGGATGATCTTGTTCTGGGTACTTGGCAGCGGGTTTTTTTCTGTGAATTTGATGGACCGCGCCACCGCACAGTCCAGTGTACCTTCATTCCCACATAAGGGCTCTCTTACTGAAAAATTACAGGGGTAACCAAAAACTCTATATAAGCACCCAGAAAAAAAAGGTAATGCTCACCATCCACTGTGATTCTCATGTTTATGGACCAGGCGATGATTCCTATCTCCTGCTGGATGTTCTGCTCACCGAACCTCTCTCGGGACGGGGACTTGAAATGGGAATCGGGACAGGTATTATTGCACTGCATGTGAGTCATTTCTTTGATGAATTCATTGGTGTGGATATCTCTCCTCAGGCAGTGGCACTGGCCCGGTATAATGCCCGGATAAATGCCATAGAGAGCAGTTGCCTGCAATTTTATGCGAGTGATCTGTTTTCTCATGTTTCAGGGGTCTTCGATGTGATAGTGTGTAATCCACCCTATGTACCTGCAGATGAAGCAATTGAAACAGTGGAAGACCTTTCCTACCATGGGGGACAGGATGGCAGACAATTCATCGATGTGTTCCTTCATTCCATGCCTTCATTTCTGGCTTCACATGGAGTGTTATATCTATTGCAATCCTCTCTGACAGGAATTGAAAAAACACAGGAATTTCTTAAAAGAAAAGGCTTTTTATGGAAAATAAGTGGTAGAAAAAAATTATTTTTTGAAGAATTGGTGATATTTAAGATATTCAGGAAGGGATTTCATGACCAGACGTGAAGACATTATTGATATATTAAAGGAAGAAGAAATGACATCTGAACAACTTGCCTATCTTTTTCAAACAAGAAAAAAGTCCATCCTTTTTGACCTCACTCACATTAAAAAGAGTTTACAATCCAAAAATGAATATCTTGCAATGAAGATGCCCAGGTGTAATACGTGTGGATATGAATTCAATCTCAAGACGGTAAAAGAACCGTCAAAGTGTCCAAAATGTAAATCCACCTGGATTGAACCCCCCAGCTATAAGGTGATATCATGAAAGCCAAGGTGGGAAATCGAGTCAGGGTGAAAAAGGGAGATTTGAGGTTTGAAGGGATTCTCCTCCCTCGATCAGAACTGGAGGATGATGAACACATCACCCTCAAACTGGATAATGGATACAATATTGGAATTAGTATATCAGATAAAGAATGTGAAATTATAGGAACCCAGGAAAAGCTGGAAGTGTTTCCTCACATTGAGCTGGAGAAAAAGGAGGATCTCCCTGAAATTTCCATGATAGCCACTGGAGGAACCATTGCCTCCCGGGTGGATTATCGCACAGGGGGTGTACACATGCTCATGGAACCCAATCAGATCTTTTTTACCACACCCGAACTGGCAGATATCATCTCTCTGAAAAAGATCCTATCCCCCTTCAGGGTGGCTTCGGAATCCATGACCTTCAACGAATACCAGATACTGGCAGAGCTGGCAGCAGAGGAATTGAATCAGGGAGCTCAGGGAGTAGTCATTACCCACGGCACAGATACCCTCCATTACAGTTCCGCCATCCTTTCTTTCATGCTACAGAATCTCTCACAACCTGTCTGTTTTGTGGGGGCACAGCGCTCACCGGACAGAGGGAGTTTCGATGGCGCCCTCAACCTGATCTGTGCGGGAATTACCTGTGGATATTCCACTATAGGAGAGGTGTCGGTGGTCATGCATGGAGAATCATCTGATACCTTTTGTTCTGTTATCAGGGGGACAAAGGTGAGAAAAATGCATTCCACCCGCAGGGACACCTTCCATCCGGTGAATGAAGGACCAATTGCCCGGGTGTGGCCTGAGGGTACTATTGAGTATCTGAATCCCCATAGGAACAGGGGAGATACTCACGTACGGGCCGATACTGCTATGGAAAAAAAAGTGGCATTTCTCAAAGTGTATCCTAACAGCGATCCTGAAATCCTGGAATATCTGGTGGATAAAGAATACAGAGGAGTGCTCATTGAAGCCACTGCTCTGGGTCACCTTCCCACAGATACGCTGGATGCATCGTATTCATGGTTACCTGCCGTACAGAGAGCACGGGAAGAAGGGTTGATCATAGCCTTTGCCACTCAGTGTCTCTATGGACGGGTCAATCCCTATGTGTATTCTAACGGTCGGCGTATGTATGATCTGGGAGTCATCTACCTGGAAGACATGCTTCCCGAAGTGGGATATCTGAAACTTTCATGGGTTCTGGGACATACCCGAGACGAAGAAACTGTCAAGAATATGATGCTCCATGATTATGCAGGAGAGATCAATATGCGGACCCTGTACAGGGAGTGATTTTATGAGAAAATCGATTTTTTTACTGATCTTCTTTTTATTCTTATTGATACCCGGGCTCATGGCTATTCCGGTGAAACGGATCGATGTCATCGTTTTTCACAGCGAAACTTGTTCAGCATGTTATAAAATAGATCATTTTCTCCAAGAATCTTTGAAAGAGTATCCCATAATGATTATTCAGGAATTTGATATTAAAAAAGAGGATGCAAAACGAATCTATGATCTTTTCAAAGATGTCTATGATCTGGACATAGAGGGATATCCTGTCCCCATGGTGATTATAGGAAAAGATGTTTTTTCTGGTTCCAGAGATTCCACCCTGCAGGCTATGGATCAGAAACTGGAAATGTGTTTTACAGGAGAATGCACCATAACTATTGTGGGGGAAAAAGATATCATCATCTCCGACTCCACCCCCTCTCCTCAGGATACAGAACCCTCACACCGGTATGGGTTCATGGCACTGGCCGGGGTGTTCTGCTGTTTGAATCCCTATACCATGGGTGTTGCAACCCGGGTAAGAAAAGAAAAAACTCATGGATCAGCTTTTATTACAGGATACGGGATTACCTGTCTGCTCTTTTGTCTTGCTCTCATCAATGTATTGTTCTTTTTTACAGGTGCTGTGATGGAAAAGGGACTGGTGGTGATTGCAGGAGGATGGGGGGTGCTTGCATTGCTTTCTGCAGTGGTGCCAGTGATCACCATACCCCGTTCCTATCAAAAATCTATGCATCAGTTGATAACAGATAGGAGCCAGCTCAGTCTTTTCAGCCTGGGAATCGGGACATTCATCGGGTCTCTGCTCTTTACCACAGGAATATATCTGCTGATAGGATATGTTATCATGGACATGTCTTTCATGCAGCGACTTACTCATGTATTGGTGGTAGCAGGTGTTCAGATTCTCCTAGTATCTGCAGGATATGTCTTACAGATAAAATCCTCCATTATACTGCATCTGCTGGTAGGGATAGGAAGCATCCTCATGGCAGTGCTCTTCTGGATGGGATGGTGATGGCATGCATGAATCATTGGGAATAAAAGTTGGACTGGAAATTCATCAACAACTGGATACAGAAAGAAAATTATTTTGCCATTGTCCTACTGAATTGCGTATCGATGAACCTGAATTTGAGGTGAGACGGAAGCTACGACCCTCATTTTCCGAAAAGGGAAAAATTGATCCGGCTGCTCTGGCAGAAATGAAAAAAGAATTGACTTTTGTCTATCAGGGATATGATAGCATCTGTCTGGTAGAACTGGATGAAGAACCTCCCCATCTCCTGTCAGAAGAAGCAGTAGATGTGGGCATACAGGTGGCGCTCCTGCTCAAAGCCCGGGTGGTCAATGAAGTGCATACCATGCGAAAAATTGTCATCGATGGATCAAATACCTCGGGATTCCAGAGGACCCTGCTCCTGGCTACTGGAGGGGTGTTGACCCTGGAGGGGAAAGAGTATGGTATACCCACCATCTGTCTGGAAGAAGATGCAGCCCGCATCATAGAAACCAGGGGAGAAGAAAAGGTGTATCGGCTGGATCGACTGGGTATCCCTCTCATAGAAATTGCTACAGATCCCCATATTTCCACTCCTCAGGAAGCCCGAAAGGTAGCAGAAACACTGGGACAGATTCTGAGAGCAACAGGAAAGGTCAAACGGGGACTGGGAACGATCCGGGAAGACCTCAATATTTCCATAGCCCAGGGAGCCCGATGTGAAATTAAAGGAGTCCAGATGCTTGACCTCATCACCACCTATGTAGAACGGGAGGTGGAACGGCAGGTTTCCCTGGTGAATATCGCAGAAGAGCTGAAAAAAAGAAATGCCCGGGTGGTTCCTGAGATTGTAGATGTATCATCCTGCTTTCGGGAGACTGCAGCCAACATCATTCACACCACACTCAAGAAGGGAGGGAGCGTATATGGTATGGTTCTCAAGGGATTTTCAGGCCAGATAGGAAAAGAAATTCAACCAGGACGCCGTCTGGGCACAGAATGTGCCGATAGAGCCAGAATAGTGGGAGTGGGAGGAATCTTTCATTCAGACGAGCTGCCTGCCTATGGAATAACACCAGAAGAAGTTGTAGCTGTGAAAAAAGGACTTTCAGTAGAACAGGAAGATGCCTTTGTGCTGGTAGCAGACAGGCCGGGAAAATGTAAAGCAGCACTGCATGAAGTAGCAATCCGAGCAGAGGAAGCTCTGCATGGTGTCCCTGAAGAAACGAGAGAACCTCTTCCCGATGGAAACACCCGGTATGCCCGTCCTCTTCCGGGAGCAGAACGCATGTATCCCGAAACTGATATTCCTTCCCTGGTACTCACAGAAGATCGAATTCATGCCTCTGTTGGTGCGTTACCCGAACTCCCCCATGTGAAATTGAACCGATTCAAGAGAGACTATGGACTCTCAGATTCCCATGCCATGAAAATCCTTAATTCAGGATATGAAGATCTCTTTGAAAAAACCTTCACTCTGGGAGTAAAACCCTCGTTATTTATCAAAGCCCTGGACACATTAAAAACCCTGGAACACAATAATAAATATATCACAGATGAATCTCAGCTCATACTCTGTTTTAAAAAGCTTTCCAGGGGAGAAATTGTGAAAGAAGCAATAGATGATATTTTTGCCCAATTAGCAGAGGGAAAAAAGCTGGAAGAATTGGATATCTCTACAGTATCTGAAACAGATGTACATGCAGTGATTAAAAAAGTTGTACAGGCACACAGTGTTGTAATCAGAGAAAAAGGAATGCGGGCAGTTGCTCCCCTCATGGGAAAATGCATGAAAGAATTGCGGGGAAAAGCAGATGGTAAGCTGGTAAACACCCTGCTCACAGAAGAGATACAGAATATGATACAGGAATAATCGCTGCTCATTCAGGGATCATGTTCAGATTGAAATATCAATCTATCTGTATTATTTGGCTATATAATTCTGTTTTTGGTTAACAAGATGATCATGAATATACCATAATTAGTTTTTAGACTTTATGTATAAATGATATGAATGAGACAGAAATATTTTTAAGGTACCTGGTACAGGAAACGCAATGCCCCGACATGCCCACACCAACATCCTGCTGTTTTACATCTACAAGTCTCTCTCCAGTATGGCCCTGTGGGGACCAGTCATTGTAGTCCTTCTGGTACAGCGTAACTTTTCCCTTTTTCAAATAGCACTGGGCGATGTAGCATACTGGATAGTCATCATCCTGTTTGAGGTACCCACAGGAGTGATTGCCGATAAATACAGCAGAAAATACAGCCTCTCTGTGGGATTGCTCTTTCTCTCCCTGGCACTCTTTGTATATTCCAGAATTTATACGGTGGGTATTTTGATTTTCTGCCATGTGCTGTGGGGGATCGGGACCACCTTCATCTCCGGTGCAGATGTAGCCCTGCTGTATGATACGTTGAAAGAATGTGATCGGGAAGATGAATTTGAGAGAATCATAGGGAATGCTACATCCATTTCCTTTGTATCTACAGGGATCTCCTGTCTGGTAGGAGGATTTCTTGCTGCATACAACATGATACTGCCCTTTGTTCTGACCAGCGTTGCGTATGGTGCAGCCTGTGTTTTTACACTCTTTTTATGGGAACCTGATATCTCGGATCGACCAGCTACCTATCTTCCCCACATCAGGGAATCTGCATCCTTTGTACGTAAAAAAAAGATGCTCTTGTGGTTGATATTGCTTTTTGCCAGCCTCTTTTCCACCTATACCATTATCTCCATTCTGAGACAACCCTATCTTCTGGCCCTGCGCATTCCTCTCAAATTCTTTGGCGTGCTATACCTGATAACCCTTCTCATCAAGGCTCTGGGAGCAAAACTGGCCTATAAGATAGAACCCCTTCTGGGTGAAAAAAAGAACCTTGTGCTCATATCGGTGGTGACACCGGTAGCGTTTTTACTGGCAGGTCTCTTACCCTCCTATGTGGGATTGATAATTCTTATGGGTTCAACCTTTGTGCTGGGGTATCTGTATCCTGTATTTGATACCTATATGAATAGACGCATACCATCAGCTAAACGGGCAACAATTTTTTCCTTCCGGGGCATGATCAGCACCTTCTTTATAGCACCACTGGAACCCCTCTTTGGTAGGATTGCAGACTGGTACACCGTCTTTTTCAGCCATATACTCGTTGGAATCATGGCAGTGGGAAGTTTCAGTGTTTGTATGGGATTTATTTTGAAAGAAAAAGAAGAAGAATTAGAAGAAAAAAAAGAGAATGGGTAGATAGTAAAAAAAATCGAGGAGATTGACACAGATCGTAGCGCACCCTATCCCTTCACTCCTTTCCATACTGATATTTTGCATACAACTGGAGCTGTTTGCGCAGGGTCCACTTGGCTACCGGGCATTTATGGGTGTGATAGGTTCCTGATTCTTCGTAAATCCAGCCAGCACATCCTCCTCCACAGAGAGGGAGTATATTGCAGTTACGACACTCTTCATATTCCAGGGGATCTCTGGACATGAAATCATAGTAGTCTACATTTACTTCGGTCAAGGTCCCGTCATCTTTGATATGTCCTATTATATGTTCATCCAGTCCCACAAAGTTAGCACATTTATAGAGGTCTCCATAGGGACCCACAGTCCACGAGAAATTGGTCTGGGAGCCACAATACACAAATTTTGTCCTGGGTCTCATGGAAATATGAAATCCCCGTTTGAATGCATTTTCCCATAAGTATATGAGTACCTTGGCTGCTTCTTTTCCCACCAGACAGATAGGGGCATATTCATTGCATTTTTCAGTTTTGGGTTCGATGAGACCAAAGGTCAATCTAAACTCCTTGAGTCCACGTTCTTCCAGATCATCCAGGAAGAGATTAATTTCTTCAGGACTTTTCTGATCCACATCGACTCTGACCAGGACACCGGGGATCTTGTAATCTCGCATCAATTCCAGTCCATGCATGATCTGGTCGTAACTACCACTGCCATCTTTGTATATACGCCTGGTATCGTGGATATGCTTGGGCCCATCAAAGGTGAGCTGGGTAATTCGATGTGGATAATGGGACATCTGTTCGACAATTTCTTCAGTAAACATGCTTCCATTGGTGACAAATCCCATACCGAATTCTATCCCATTGTTCTGACACATGGTATATACATTGTCTATGAGATGGAAATCGATTTTAGGATTGAGCAGGGGCTCTCCCCCACACATGAGGAACCACAGTTTTTCTATACCCAGTGAATCGGTGGCGTGGTCGACATATTTGATGACCCCATTTGCAATCTTTTCATCCATCATCCCTGTTTTTTTCTTCTGATAACAATAGGGACAATTGAGATTGCACATATATGTGGTCATGACGGTGAACCACATTTCTTTTTCATGATATTTCCTCTGATGATAGCGCACCTTGATAATGGATCGTTCATCAAAGTTGTCATCGACGATGATTCCAGTGGCTTTGAGAGCCTTGAGATCCTCTTCTGTAAACTGGGATTCTTTTTCTGTGAAGTTGTCAAGATTCTCTTTAGTTGCAGTATCCACTGTGACCATACTATCGCTGATGGTATTATAAATGAGGTACTGGCGCTGACCTTGCAATGGAACAAAGATATTGTATTCTGATAATTTCATGGTATTCACCTTTAAATTTAAAAATGAGGGGAGATACCCCTCTAGGAAAACACAAAAAAAATCAAGCGTTGCTTTCCTCACTTATGGAAGTACTGTGATACACTCATGTGGGGACAGTACAGTAATGCACTCGTGTGGAGAGAGCACGGTGACACACTCGTGAGGAGAAAGGGCTGTTAAGCCAAATCCGCTTTCCAGGATGTTTATCATCTTTTTCACCTCCATGATGAAAATAGCATCCATCCATATAAATCTTTCCAATAGTGATAGAAATTCAAAATAACGTATGTAATACGTGAAAAATATCGTATTTTATATCAATAGTAATCATTATTTTTCTTTATTAGTTAAAAACAA
>AZIF01000379.1_pt1 | contig 18701 bp, 18 predicted proteins | sample 359031 | NCBI WGS metagenome assembly AZIF01 (sample SAMN02429710, study PRJNA222658) | marine sediment metagenome | biome: Sediment sample; isolation source: sample MGS-PRI from oil contaminated site at the harbour of Priolo Gargallo... | place: Italy: Priolo | collected 2011-03-08 | depth 6 m m
AGTCTGTGATAAACACGCTCCAAGCCATATTCTTTCCTCCAAGAAGTCGGGCATGATGCCCCACAGACTTATCTTCTTTTCTTTTATCATGGAGAATCCGATGCCTTTTGGGAAGGGAGTGGTTCTACCAGCACGAATTGATTTCCATAGAGGTCTAAAAATACTGTCTGGTACCCCCATTCTGTTTCTTCCACCGGGCTTAAAAAGGTGACATTGCGGGATTTGAGAGTTTCATATGTTTTCCGACAGTCATCTGTCTCAAATACCCAGGCGGGTCCCTGTCCTACCTTATTCAGCAGGAGCTGAGCCCCTACCTCTCCATGGAATTGTGGGTCCGGTTCCTGTAAGATAATTTTGACATCCTGCTGATGTTCCGGTCCTACTGTCACCCATCGGTATCCATTACCCAGTATTAGATCCGTCTTCTTTTTTAATCCCAGAACAGCAGTGTACCACTGGAGTGCCTCATCCAGATTCTCAACCAGAACAGTCACATGTGTCAGGCGATTGATCATATTTTTCTCCTCCAGACAGTACTGTCGGGATCATGTATAAAAAGGAATGGTCATTTCTTTTCCCTTCCCTCTGCCAAAAGATATATATAATATCATGGCACACATGGCCCTATGAGAGGAAGTGTGCTTTTCTGTTTGTGTGTGTTCTTGGTGGCTGCACCACCTGAGTCTCTCATCATTCATCCTTTCGATGCTACAGGAGAGTGGGAAGCTGTGGCCTCTGAAAAGTGTTCAGTCACCCTCTACACTGATCGAGCCACCATGAGAGAGGGGCAGGCTTCATTGAGAATACAGGCTCAATTTTCTGATATCTGCTCCCAGGAGCAGTGTTATGTAGGGATTACCGGAAAGGCACCCGATCTCAGTTCCTATTCCTTTATCAGGCTGTGGGTCAAGATAGATTCCACCCGGAATATCTATGCGGGTATTCATTTAGGACTCTCCGGTGAGAGAGAACGATTCTATCTTGTGCCGGTGACCAAGACAGACTGGCAATTACTGACCATTCCTTTTTCAGATTTCACTGCAGATGGAGAATCTGTCGATTATGATCCAGGAGACATCAGGACTATCTCTCTTTTTCTGATCTCCGATCATGCCTGTTCTGTGAAAATGAATGTGGATGGACTGGTGGCTTTACTGGATGCCAACAACAATGGTGTGCCCGATAGTGATGAAACTACAGTAGGAGACGCTGCCAGCAATGCAGAACAGATGGGGGATCGTTATTTTGAAGAAGAAAATTTTGAAAGAGCAAAAAAATACTATGAAGAAGCAAAATCTCTGTATCAACGCATTAAAAACCAGGAAAAGGTCGAATTGATGGATGAAAAAACACAGAAATGCGTTGCATTTATCAACCTGTCAGAAGGTGATATGTACTTTGAACAGGAGCAGCATCTGAGAGCCATGCAATCCTATGAGAAAGCCCGGAAAGAATTCATGCTCCTGGGAAACCTGGATATGGTCGACTATATTGAAACCCAGCTGGAAGAGTTGAGTGAGATCACGGGGAAACCGGTGTCTCCTGCTCCCCAGGAAAATCCTGCTCGACCTCGAACTCCTGCCAGGGGTGCTGGTGGATTGTTTCTGGTCATTCTCATTGTAGTAGTGGTGGGACTGGTGGTGTATGTTTTCAAATTCAGAAAGCCATCTTCAGCAACGGATACAGAGAAACCGGAAGGTAAATCACAGCAAGAATACCTCTCTCCCTCCCAACAGAAGGCTGAAGAAGTGAGAACCCTGAAAGCCAAATTTGTGTACGGTGAAATCAGCCGCAAAGAATATGAGAAGAAATTGAGAGAATTAGAAGAAAAGTAGATCAGGATAGTTCTTTCAAGGTAACCTCAATACCCATGCCATTCTCCAGTTTCACCAGCTGTCCAGATTCTGTAACATACATGATGTATCCTGTAGGAGATTGGAATTCGAGTTTGAAGCATTCCCAGCTCTTTCCTGCGGCCTGCACAGGGAGCAGATCCTTGTATATGTCTGCTCTGACACTGCCAACCTTCATATGCTGTGCGCCAAAGAAATTCACTGCAAAGGTTCCTCCCTTTTCCAGCACCACCGATGAAAAGACGATATCCCACTGTCCAATCAAGTTATTATCCAGTGAAAAGGTCTGCTGGCCCAGGGAAATGATTTTATCATAGTCAGTTCCCGGTCGTGAGCCGGTGATATGTACCGAGTCCACCGTGAAATCTGCATTCATGGTATGGGTTTCTCCATTGATAACAGCATCAAATTCATAATGAAGACATGCTCCCTGAGTATCGATAATATAGGAAGCATCTATGTATAAATCTACTATCTCGTCCTGTAATTCTACTGTAGAATCTATAAAATAGGCATCTTTTTCGTTGTACACATCTTTTTTAGTGACCGTATAGGTGTTATACCCAATATATGTGCCATCATTGTAAAATTCAAACGTTTTGGTGGTCCCCACATCCAGATCCAGGGATCTTGTTGGGGAGACAGTTGTCTGGCCCATACACAGGGAACACATGCACACGATCATGATGCTCAGTGCAATCCGTGATTTCATATAACAAGATCACCGTGCTCTTTTAAAAGGTTTCCTTTCCTTCTTTGAAAAATTGTTCAGTATCATATCCTGTTCTGTGATGGATAGAAAGGGTATGTGACCAGTTCAATTGTTTTTGGCCTTTTTGGCCTTTTTGAGTTTTTTGGCCTTTTTGGCTTTTTTGAGTTTTTTGACCTTTCTTTCAATGTCCCGGGTAGATACCAGGTGGGTGTGAATAGCCAATTTTTTCGGTCGCTCACCGAAGGCCAACCCCAGTACCTGATTTAAATGAAGGACAGGAATCTGGAACTTCTGACGTTTCTTCTGACCCTGGTCAAATTGTAAATGGCAGAAAGGACAGATATTCAATATAGCATCTGGCTCTCCCTCTGACATGAAGGCCAGTTTTTCTTCCAAAATATCCAGGGCTACCTCTTCATCGCCACTCCACACTCCTCCTCCTGCACCACAGCAGGACAGCCTGTTTTTAAATTCTACAGGTTCACATCCTACCAGCTGAAGGATATCTTCCACAATATGAGGATCTTCCACATTGATGGAATCATGGTGATGAGAGGGTCTCAGATAATGACACCCATAATGAACTGCCAGTCTCAATCCCAGATCATACACTGTATTTTCCTCGATCTGTGCGTGGAGACCACTCAGAACATCTGCAAAATGGAATACATTCACCGTTCCATCATATCGTTTCCCTGTCTGAGCCAGAATAGTATTGATTTCCTCTCTCTTTTTAGGGTCTTCCTGCAGTACATGATTTGATCCAAAAAGTGACCCGTAACAGCCATTACAGATGGTCAGCATATCCACCTTATCTTTTTCTGGTTCTGATAGGTTGCGGGCTCCCAGGGTCAGCCAGGTATCGATATCGTACCCCCGGAATACACCCGGTGCCGGGCAGCAGGTATACCGGTGATCTATCAGTTCAATCCCCAATCGATCAAACACAAATCGGGTGGATTTTTCAATGGATGCATACATGTTCTTGGCGATACACCCTGGAAATAAAGATAGTTTCATGGATGTGCACCTCTGACCATGTCGAGAAATCCAGTAATGTCCATGAGTTTCTGCACACATTTGAGTTCTTCCGGGTCTGTGGAGACATCATAGGGTTCTTTAGGAAGCCCGATAATGGCCCGTATCTTGGATACTTCAGGGGAGAGGGGAAATCCATTACCGGTGTTATAGAGATTTTCGATAGCACTCAGGTGGACTTTCGGGAAATTTCCCTTTCTCACTGCCAAGTTCCTCAGGGCGATCACTGCATCTACGGTGTTGACTCCCTTGGGACACCGTTCTGCACAGTTATAGCAGGTGGTGCAGTCCCACAGTTCTTTCATATGGGTGACATCCTTACCCTGATAGGCCATCTGCACCAGTGTCCGGGTTCTCAGACGTGATTGACGTCCTGCAGGACACCCTGCAGTGCATTTACCGCACTGTACACACTTTTCCACATCGCTTTCAATGGCAGCCTGTTCAACTGGATTCACTGGATTCATGTTCATTGTTTCCCTCCATACAGTCATATATGAATTCTGAAAGGCTGTAAATCTCAATAGGTTGTTTGCGCTTTTTTGCATTCTTGAAATTGTGAAGACAGGAAAAACATTCGGTGAGCAGGATTTCTCCTGTATCGTTTGCCTCTGCTACCCGATCTCTGGCTATTTTCACCGATTTAACACCATATGCACCTCTCACGCCTCCTCCCGCTCCACAGCATTTGGCCAGTTCCTTATTTCTGGGCATTTCCACAAAATTGGGAGCAATCTGTTTGAGTATGGCGCGCGGTTCCTCGTAAATACCAGAATGCCGTCCTAAATCACAGGGATCATGATAGGTGACTTTCTTGTCGGTGAGGGGTTCAAAATCATACCGGGAGAGAAGCTCCACCACATGGATTACTTCCATATCCAGGTCTTCATATCGGGGGTCATCCTTGAAGGTCCGGTAACACTTGGGACAAGTGCAGAGTAGTTTCTGTGCTCCAGTCTTTTTAATGGCTTCCATATTGTGTTGCGCATGTTCTGAAGGAGCCTCGAATCCCACATCGGGAAACACTCCCCCACAGCACACTTCATCTATTCGTGAGTAATCGATTCCCAGTCTGTCCAGGAGAGACATGATCTTTTCTGCAGTCTCCTGCTCCCTGTAGGTGCCCACACATCCCACGAACAGGGCATATTCAGGATTTTCTTTTTTACGCAGTATCTCAGGACGTTCTTCTCCATAGATGTTGCCATATTCTGTCACTGTATCTTTCATGATTTTATGTCCCTCTATGAAGTGCCCCAGTTCCACCAGGTCTTTGCGTGCCTCTTTGATGATTTCATACATCTCCAGGTTATAGGGGCAGCGTTCAGTACAGGTCTTGCACAGCGTGCACTGGAAGGTATTTTCAAAAATTTCCTCGGTGAAGTGACGTTCAGGGTCTCGTTCCACCTCAAATCCGGGTAATCGTGTAGAATGAGTATGAGTGATGTGGAATGATTTTTCATTTCCATATGGATCATAGACACCCAGAGCATAGCCTGCCAGTTCCTGCAGGTCCATGATCTTTACCTGCTTGGGGTCTCCTTCATAGGTCTGTTCGTGATAGATACAATCCAGATGAATGCCGCATTTGGTACAGGAGGTGACCAGAATCTCTGCTCCTGTGTCCACAGCCTCCCGTATTCTCTGTTCACGTAATGTTCTCGAATCCATGTTGCAGTTCAGCCAGGAGGATACGCCACAGCACTGGGCTTCCTCCCTGGAATGTTCCATCTCCGTGAATTGAGATGTTTTTTCAATGATTTCCCGGGGAGCATCATACATCTCGTTATACCGTCCCAGTCTGCAGGGATCATGAAAGGTAGTCTTTGTATCCAGCTGAGGTAAATCTACACCCTTTTCCTGTAAAAATTCTGAAAAGTGCTGCACAGAAGCCCCATAGATATTCTTCAACATGTGATAACATTCTGCACACCCCACCACGATTTTCTTGCCTTCCAGCTTCTCTGTCAGCTTCTCTTTGATAGTATCAAATTCATCCAGGGCTCCCGAGAAATACAGGTCATGACCACAGCATCCATAGATGACATCGGGTACTACTCCCAGCTTATTCATCACCCTGACTGCTGCCTGGGCTGCTCCCGAGTAATTGGTATCTCTCATAAGCAGCAGGTCAAATACAGGGCCACATCCAGGGAAATAGGCTATATCAGAGTCTGGATCAATTTCTACATCCTTTAACCATCCTGAAATTTCTGTCTGCGCTGTCATTTTTCCAGCCAGGCGGAATACATCTCTGTGAGATCCTTTGGGTTCATGTAAATATCGTTTGTACCTGAGGATTTCTTCCAGCTTCAATTCTGATGGACAGGTAGATAAGCATAGTTTACAGCTGGTACATTCGGGTGCTCCTTCTCTCACTTCACAGGTTAACATTGTTTCACCATCCGTTGTGCAGATTCCACGAATTTCGCTCCTTCAGCAGACGAAATATTGAAAAGCTCCAGTTTTTCTCCACCAATGCCCATCAAATCCAGCAGATTCTTGGCCAGCGCTACCTTCTCCTTGGCTTCTAAATTCCCATCAATATAGTGACACTGTCCTTCCAGACAGGCACCAATCATCACTCCCTTGGCACCTTTTACCAGGGGATAGAGCATCTGGGTGATGGTAATCCGTCCTGAACAGGGGACTCTGACAATTTTTATTTCAGGTGAATACCGCATTTTTGCTGTCCCTGCCAGGTCTGCTGCATTATATCCACACTGGCTGCAACAGTACGCAATGACCGAATCTTTGTCCTTTTCCAGAATGCCATCCACTGTTTTCTCCAGCTGGATATCTGAGAAATAGCGCAGTTCAATAGCATTGGTAGGACAGACTGTGGTGCACATGCCACATGAATGGCAGGATACATCCACCACTTTGTAGGTATCTTCTGTGGTGTCGATGGCATCGTAATTACAGACTTCCACACATTCTCCGCACTTGATACAGATATCTGGATCAATATATGAGGTGATGAGGTCAACGGTGATTTCATCATCCTTCAATAATGTTGCTACCCGGGAAGCTACGGCTCCTGCATCGGTGATGCTTTCCTGGATTGGTTTTGGTGCTTCTGCAGTCCCTGCAATGAATATGCCGGTGGTAGCAGTGTCCACAGGTGCAATTTTTACATGATAGGGTGCAATGAACCCATCTTTTCCCGGTACCAGAGGAATGGTCTCTATGAGATGCTGGGTACCTTTAGAGGGTACCATGGCGGTGGAAAGCACTACCAGGTCTGCTTTAATGAGCAGGGGTTCATTGAGCAGGGTATTTTCTGTTCTCACCAGGAGCTCCTGTCCGTCAGAGAGTATTTCAGACACATTACCCCTGATGTATTTGATACCCATCTCCCGGGCCTGGTCATAGTATTCTTCATAGGATCTTCCTGCAGCTCTCAGATCAATATAGGATATGATAACATCGATATCGGGATAATCGGATTTGATCAATCGGGCATTCTTTGTTGCGTACATGCAGCAGATCTTTGAACAGTATTCTGCATGCCGCCGGTCCCTGGACCCTGCACACTGCACAAAGACCACAGTTTTTGGTATCTTTCCATCGGAAGGACGTTTAAGTTCACCCAGGGTTGGACCACTGGGGCTGATCAGGCGTTCCAGTTCCAGGCCGGTGATCACATTGGGATGTTCTACATTGTATTCTGTACCCGACAGGTCTATCTGTTCATACCCTGTAGCTACCACGATGGCTCCCACAGTCAATTCCAGTACCTCTTCCTGATCATCACAGGGTGCCTGTGCCTTGCAGATGTTCATACATCCCTGGCAGTCCAGGGTTCCATTTAGAGCCAGGCAGGTTTCCGCATCCCGTACATACTTGAGGGGTACCGCCTGGGAATCAGGAACATAAATTGCCTTTCTGAATCCCAATCCCAGATCGAATTCACTGGGAACGGCAATGGGACACACATTGGTGATTTCAATAGCATTTTTCGGACATTTTTCAACACACACCCAGCACCCCACACATTTTTTCGTGTCATATTCTGGGATAGCTCCCTTCTCTTTCTGGGTCAATGCCGGGGGATCATTCTGTTTTGCACATAATTTGACACAGGCTCCACATCCATTACACGATTCTTCATCTATATGGATACGATCCAACCAGAGTTTTTCATCTAATCGTGGTTTTTTCAGGACCAGATCGGTCTTTGCACAGTCTCCACATCCTGTACAGGCTTCAAAATTCACATATCTGGGTCTTTTTCTGAGAGTAACTTTATATTCACCGGGATGTCCTGAAACATCTTCCACATCTGCCATGGTAACTAAATCGATATTCTTATGCATGGCAACTTCATTTAAAATGGGAGAAATCGTACACATAGAGCAATCATCGGTAGGAAATGTCCTGTCCAGTTTTACCATATTCCCACCAATATTGGGGTTCTTTTCTATTAAATAGACATGGAATCCCTTATCGGCCAGTTCTATGGAAGTGTGCATGCCAGCGATGCCACCTCCTATCACCATGACATCCTTAACCACAGGGACCCTGGCTTTTCCAATTTCCTGCAGAGTCCTGGATGCACTGATAGCTCCTTTTATGAGAGCCAGCGCTTTCTGGGTTGCTTCTTCTCTGTCTTCTGTTGCCCAGGAACACTGTTCTCTGATATTTGCCATTTCCCAGAGATATGGGTTCATTTTTTCTCCAATGCATTCTTTAAAGATATCACCGTGATGTTTGGGTGAACAAGAACAGATGACCACCCTATCCAGATTCTCTTTCTCTATAGTTTCTTTCACCAGATCCTGTCCCAGCTGGGAACAGAGAAAAAGAGATTCATGAACGATGAGGTCGTCTTCTTTTGATAATTCCTTTTTCAGATATTCCATGTCCATATTTCCTGCGATATTGGTACCGCAGTCGCATAAGAAGACTCCAATCATAGGTATTCACCTTTACTGGTCACTCATTGAACCTCTATTTATAAGCTTTATGTGTGTAAAGTCCCTGACATTAATAAAGTTTTTGCTGTAAAAAATTATAAAAGGCAGAGACAGTCTCATACATACTGGAAAGCCCATGATCAAGGTATATCCCCTCAGAGATAAGAAAAGATGAGTATACGTAAAGGGAGGAGAGTACCTATAGAGTGGTACCTTCTGTAAATCGGGTGATAACGGTGCACGTATCCTTATCCATATCGTATTCCCGGGTGATGGACTTGATCTGCAGGTTGTGCATGACTGCAATGCTTCCCACACTGATCTGGGTGATCAGGCACACAGGGCATCCTGGCTGTCCCTTTCGCACCGCTTCATATGCAAATTCTTTAAAGGAACAGTCCTTCAAGTTTGACACCTTGATAGTAAATGGATTCTCTGTTATATCAAAATCTGCAGTGCCATGAAGGCCCTTTTCCACATTCTTCTGTGCTACTGCCTGTACAGTTTCCAGAAATGTATCTGGAATAGTTATTCCATCCAGGTAGACCTCATTGAAGTGTTCCATATCTCTGGCTATCCTCCGGGCCATATAATTTGCTATAACCCGTGGATCAATACCTATATTGGAAAGCGCTTCAAGAAAATATGACAGGGTGATGTTTCTGGCAACAACGGTATCTGTGCAATCTGGCATTGTATCATCTCACACCTGCTTTGCCACTTCTTCTGCTGTTCTCTTCATATCCAGAAAGACCAATCCCAGTTTGGCATCTTTTCGAGCCAGAGCTGTTAATACCGCATTTTCACCTGACGACATCAACACCACATAGCCATTCTCACCTTTGACATACACCTCTGATAGATTTCCTCTGGCCAGTTCGGTTGCAGTTCTCTCTCCCAATGATAACATGGCAGCAGACATGGCAGCCACTCTGTCCTCTTCCACATCCTGGGGAAGGGCTGATGCAATCATTAACCCGTCCACTGACACCACAGCAGATGCTTCTATATCTGTGGTTGTAGCTTCTAAATCTTTCAATAATCCGGTTAATTCTTCAACTCTTGATTTTTTGGCCATATTTTTTCCTCCTGAGATTTTCCAATAGAATTTACTGAAACGCTTAATCAAGCATATTTATAAAGATTTCCTGGTTAAATAAAGTATGAAATCGAGTTATTATATCCCTATGTCTTTAAAATTCCTGTTTTATAACGAAGCTATGTTCTCTGAACAGTAATTACCCTATATAGAACCACACTATTATAAGAAAAACCACAAACTGCAATTTGGTGAATCTCTCAATATCCAACATCATTTCTGAAATTGTGTAGTTCATAACTCTTTGCATGATATCCAACACCTGATAGTAGAGGGAACACTTTAATACACCACAGCTGAATAGCCAGGCATGGTCAAAAAGGTCTCTATAATCATTCCCACCTACAATGAAGCCCAGAACATTGCACCCTTGCTAACCCAGATCAACACGGTGATAGCCCCCCTGCAGGACTACCAGGTAACCATAGTGGTGGCAGATGATTCCAGCCCCGATGATACTGCAGACATAGTCCAATCCCTGACCCACACATTTACAAATATACGTCTTCTCTCGGGACCCAAAGAAGGGATGGGAGCAGCCTATATGAGAACGATACCCACCCTTCTCATGTCCTCTGATATCATCATCACCATGGATGCCGATTTTTCCCATCCTCCCCATATGATTCCCCAGTTTCTGAATACAATTCACCAGGGGTGGGATGTTGTGATAGGATCGCGGTATATTGAGGGAGGAAAAACAGTGAACTGGCCTCTCTCCCGACAGATTACTAGTTTCCTGGCTAATTTTTTGGCCAGGACACTGGGAGGATTGCATACAGTGCATGACTGCACCTCGAGCTACCGGGCCATCAGGACCTCTCTCCTGAAAGAAATCCCTCTTGATTCACTCTCCACAAGGGGGTATGCATTTGCTATAGCTTCTTTGTGGGAATATATTCAGAACGATGCTAATATCTGCGAAATACCTCTTATTTTTATTGATCGTACCCTGGGGGCCACGAAACTCAGGTTAACTGATATCATAGAGTATGTTGTAACATGCTTGATATTGGGAGTTAGATCATTCATTAACAATATTGTTAATCAATAATGATGATTAATAAATGTTAAAATAATCGTCCTCATTTCTTCCTGAAAAAATTGAAACAAAAAAGATATCTCATAAAGATTCTATCTCACGGACCTACATTTATTTTATTAAGTTGAATATTCAAATCCAAAATGTACAATCGGTATTATCTCTGAAATATTGAGAAAAATGTGATATGATTATGTATTAAAGGAATTTTCCAGGGGTTCAGGCCGACACTGGAGGATTTTACACATTATAGGATGGTGCTGTGTTACTGCGTAGTCTCAGTAGGTTTTTCTACAGGACTATCTTGATTATCATATTGTATTCATGAAAAAATTAACAATGAAAATTATCCAATCCTGCCTTAAAAAGGGAACAGCAATTTCAGGTGAAACACTCCTGAATCTCCTGTAAAAGATTGTATGCCTGCAGTACCCAGTAATTTGCTGCTATGTAGTTACCACTCATGAAGAATGTCTCTGCCTTTTCCAGGTATGTTTCTACCTCGGTTAATCTATCAAAACAGGATGTGCTGGAGGATTGATCGAGTTCTGTGAGCAGCCCCTGTACTTCTTCGAGGAGGCTCTGTACCTGGGAAATCCGGTGGGAAGCAAGAGATCTCATAGATTCATTGAAGTCCGGCGGTTGATACGGGGGATGAAACAATGCACCATCACATCTTTCTCTTTCTTCATCTCCAAAATGTACATACGTTGTCTGATTGGCTATCATGTGATAGCTCTGTAAAATCCAGTCATCTGTCCGTGCTTTGTCTGAAATCCGCATTTCATCAATAATACCGGTAAAAGGAGCATTCTTCCAGGCTTCATTAATGGCAATACCCAATTTATCATTATTTTGTGTTAAATTCTTGGAATAAGAATATGAAAGAGGAGATTCACCATCGACAATTGTCCTGACAGTGGTCCCATCATATGTCACTGCAATGTAATGCCATCCATTCTTGAACCAGGCTGCATTGTGGTTGAAATTGAATTTTTGCCACGAGCCATCATAAAGCACACAATACGGTGTTCCACCACTTCTTATTTCAAAGAGTGCATAATTGTTTCCTTTTTGATTGACATTTTGATTTCCGGTTTCATTTTTCAGATAGATCCAGGCCTCGAGCGTGATATCCCTTGAAATATCAAGACTGCTACTATCATCTACAGAAAGATAATCATTACCATCAAAATCTATGGCATCCCCTACTTTCCCTGCAGTATTATATGCTGGATCACCCGATTCGCTGGTAACATCATTGTTATGAGCTGTTGAATCGTCTATGTCTGAATATGTATTTCCTCCCATATGATGGATCATTACATAGCTGGTGTCCCAAACACTGGCAATGGTTTCGCCAGAACCAACTGCAGGATTATCATAATACATATATATTGCTGTTGTTCCAATGGCCATGGTTGGTATCCTCACCCACACTTCAGCATAAGAATTATCATGGTATTCTATCTCGTAGTCGAGTTTAGTTGTTCCACTTATGAATCTCAAGTCATCGTAATCATTTTGCATATCCGGATCATACATAACCCGGATATATGCTGGAAAATCTGTCAATACCGAAGAACCTACATTATTGATGGTGATCTGTTTTCTCTTTCCCCAATCACAGTTCCACCAGTTGGGTTGATTCATTATATCGACAGGAAGGATAAAAATCATCAAAATCATAAGCATTGGGATGATATATTGTTTTTTCATTTTTTTACCACCATGATATTCCCTTCTTTCATGTTTTTATCCATCAAAAAGAACTTTAAAAATCTTTCGGTATTTAATCTTCCGTAAAGAAGAAATTCATTAATTAACATATTTTAATATTTCTTATGAGAAAGCGGTCAAAAATTTACATATTTCAGGTTTTAAAGCATAATTTTTCTTATTAGAGATAAAATCTAATAATATGATATGTCCCTGAATGACTTTTTTTCCCTATTATTATCACCCAAATCACCTTTTGGAAAAAAACTCACGATATCATACTCCCTTCATTTGCCAGAGAAACGTATCTTATTTAAAGAATGAGATCTTTTTCATCGATCCACAGACATATGCCAGAATAACTGATTTTGAACTGAGAAAAGTCTTCATTGAAGTTCAAAAGGAAGAAATGAATCTGGATAACCTGAACCTGGAGTCCCTTCATATCTCCCCTGAATTGAGAGAGCACTTGCAGTGGCGTGATGCTCAGGTCCGAAGGGTGTATGAGATATTTATTCTGGATAGAAATGGGCAGCCAGTGAAAGATATTACAATTATGATTGACGGAGAATCATTTGTGACAGATGATGATGGGAGGGCAGAATTTACACAGGAGTTTGATGAGAAAAATTATGGTGAGCCCATACTGATTGAAATATACAAAGAAGGAAAGACTGCAACATTTCACGTAGATTATTTCACTGAAACACCTATCAGAATAACTGAAAATTGATTCGGCCTCACCGAATCAGGTCATCAATAATGCCATGACTCCTTTCTGTGCATGCAATCTGTTGTGGGCTTCAGGATAAATCAATGAATGGGGGCCATCGATAATCTCAGGGGTGACCTCAAAATCCCTGTAGGCGGGGAGACAGTGCATGAAGTAATAATCCTTTTTCGCATGAGATACCAGCTGTGCATTGACCTGGTAGGGTTTGAAATGATCTCTCTTTTTCTTCCGTAATTCTGGATCCTGATATTCAGGATCGCCCATGCTGATCCAGGTGTCTGTCACCAGAACATCTGCATTATCTGCTGCTTTCTGTGCATCGGGGGTCCAGTAGATATCTGATTTTGTATAAGAATTGATATGATCCCACACTGTCTGTGACGGTTTGTAATCTTCGGGTGTGGCAATGGCCAGGTCTACCTGGAGTTTCGCACACATGTACATGAAACTGTGGCATACATTATTTCCATCGCCAAACCAGGCCACCTTCATATCATCAAAAGAGTTTCTGTGTTCTTTTATGGTGAGAAAGTCTGCCAGAATCTGACACGGGTGGTTGAAATCGGTGAGACCATTGATCACCGGTATGGTAGCATGATCGGCAAGTCCTGTCACGGTGGCATGTTCAAAGGTGCGGGCCATGATTCCCTCACAATATCCTGACACCACCCCTGCAAAATCTTTAATCGGTTCTCCCTTACCGATGTGGGTATCTTCCCGGGAGAGAAAAATTGCATGTCCACCCAGCTGGGTCATGCCCACTTCAAAACTGATACGGGTGCGGGTGGAACGCTTCTCGAAGACCATGGCCAGAGTCTTGCCTTCCAGTTCCCTGGATTGTTCTCCATTTTTTACCTGGGTTTTCAGTTCTAGAGATTTTTGAAAAATAGCCTCAATATCAGCTTTCGTCAAATCATGAATTGAAATCAAGTCTTTCACAGATAATTTTCCCATGTGTGAACCTCCTCATATGGCTATCAGGTTGATACATCCCTGAAGGCAGTGCATACTGATATCTATTTCTATATAAATATACCCTTCACCCGTCACCACAGATGCAATCTCTATTATTCCAGAAGAGAGGTTCCCTTTTTTTTCTCTTATCTTTTACTTTGTTTCTTTTCTGGTTATGAAAAGACGTCTTCAATAACTTCTTTCAATTGAGGGACCGTACTGAAATTGACAATCTTATGCGGTTCAATCCACCGGTATGAAACATTTTCCCAGTTCAATGTAATATTTTCTGTTTCCACTTCAAATAAAAAGGGATAGACCTTGAAAGTGATATTTTCTCCCTCTGCAATAATTGGATTTCCTTCCTTGAGCAGTGTCGCCTGCTGGGGAGGGATTCCTGTCTCTTCCTGGATTTCTTTCAACACGCTCTCCAGGGGAGTGCTCTCCATCCTTCCTGAAATGCAGGACCATTTTCCCACGAATGTATTCACCCGTTGACCTCTCTTTACGATGAGAATTTTATCTCCTCTTTTCAACACCGCAGTGACCACCTCTTTCATGCCGGTTCCACCTCCTTTTCAGGAGCACCTTTGGTGAATTTTGCCAGTTGTACCTGAAATATCTCATCTTCTAGGAGATCTTTGATCTTCCACTTCTCTCCAATTTCCAATATTTTTTCTTCAGAAATAGTACCATGTTTTCCAAAATAGACATTTATTTCTATGGAACATTTCATGGCTCGATCTTTTACCTCCAGGGGGAGTCCTTCAAATAATTCGAGAAATTGCATGCAGGTTTCATCTCCTTTACGGGCTTTTCGTTTCACTTCATCCAGCAATTTATCATAATTCATGAAGATCAACTCCCATGTATGGACCGATTTTCCGGTATCTGCGTGTTTTATAATAAGGTTTCACCCCGATCCCTGAACAGATCAGAAGACGATCCTTTTTGTGTTCCTGAGCTTTTTTTTCGGCTTCCCTTAATAACTCTTCCCCGAATCCACGGTGCTGCCATTCGTCAATAGGTTCCTTTCCTAAAGGTACCTGGGGCCCATAGACTCTCAATTCCCTCACGATGGCTGCCCGGGTGCCGATTTCTGCTCTCCAGGATTCTGAAGGAATTCGCAATCGTAAAAATGCTATTAACAGATTATTTTCACTATCTTCGTGACTCAAAAAGATTTCCTTTCCTGAAGCTGCTTCATATTCCAGGCTTTTCATTTCAATAGCATCAAAGTTGGGTTCGATACCGCGCAGCATGTTTCTTCCTACCTCTCTGCACCGGATGCAGTCACAGGTGCTTCCCTCTTCTCTCATACGGTGTTCAATGATCTGCCCGATATTAGTTTTTTTCATCCCTGCGACAATTAAAAACGAGGGAATGTCCCTGCCTATGCGCATGGTCCTCACATACGGGGGCAGCATGGCCTTTATCTCCATGAGCAAAGAAATGAGCTCCTCCTCACTATAGGGATGGTATTCACCTCTCATGTACTGGTCATAGAGTTCTGTTCCTTCCAGCACCTGGCAGGGATATATCTTGAGCATATCCGGCCTGAACTGGGGATCAGAAAAGAGCCTCCTGAATCCTCGAAGATCTCTCTCATAGGAAGATCCTGGCAGCCCGGGCATCATATGGTATCCCACCTTGAGTCCCGCATCCCGCAGATGACGGGTGGCTGACACCACATCCTGTACGGTATGCCCTCGCTTCACTCTTTCATAAATGAAATCATACACATTCTGGACACCTAATTCCACCCGGGTCGTTCCCAGGGAGAGCATCCTATGTATGTGATACTTTCCACACCAGTCTGGTCGGGTCTCTATGGTCAATCCGATGACCCGATTGGGAGCCTGTTCATTAGCTGTTAATGCATCTTCTACATATAAATTATCTTTTTCATTAAATGCATCGAAACATCTCTTAATGACATATTCCTGATAATCCAGGTCCTGTGAGGGAAATGTCCCTCCCATGATGATGAGTTCACACTTATCGGTGGGATGCCCAATTGCACGAAGCTGGTCCAGGCGGGCCCTCACCTGTGCATGGGGATCATATGCACACTGGATCCCCCTCATAGCGGCGGGTTCTTTTCCAGTATAGGATTGCGGTGTCTCCCCTCCCCCGGGACAGTATATACATCGTCCATGAGGACAGGGGTGAGGTCTGGTCATCACTGCAATCACTGCCACTCCCGATATGGTACGGGTGGGTTTTCTCTGTACCAGTGCCCTCACCTTTTTACTGGAGGATACTGCCAGTATTTCGGGGTTTGAAATGAGTTTAGGAAGCGCATATTCCTTACACAATGTAATTTTCCGGGTATCTAACTGCTCTCGCGTCTGTATATCACCCGATTCAATTTCTTCAGCTAATTTCTTGCACGCTGCAGTGTAATCCATCATGATCCATTCTTATTATCTGTTAAATAGGTTTTCTGAACCGGTATAACTATCCTGTTATTATGACTTCAGGATGCATTTCTATGGTGCAATTCACCGAGTTGGAAATGAGACAGTGCTTTTCCAGTAAATTTAAAACATGCAGTGCATGCTTTTTTTCCCGTTCTGAAGGGACACTCACCTGTGGGGTTAGGGTGATTTTGGTAAATTTCAACTGTCCACCCACCATGCCTGCTTCTCCTTCTGCTGAACAGGTGAAAGAAGAAAACTTTGTCCTGGTCTTTTTGGCGAAGGCTAAAAATGTCGTCATGGTGCATCCCGCAATAGATGCAACAAAGAGATCTTCGGGTGAATGAGCACCTTCATGCCCGTCAAATTCGGGAGGTGTGACCACGGTTACATCGGGTTTCCCCTCAATAGTAAGTGTTCCTTTCTTCTCTTCTTTCCATTCAATGGAACTAGAATACTGATACATGCACCATAATTTGATCCTGTCTTTTATAGATTATGGAGATGTAAAAAAAAAGAGTAGTTTACCCAGTATGGTTATTCTTGGAAGTTCTATCGTTTATCGATGTAGCTACTTCCCCGTTCTTTTAATGCTACCAGATAAATTTCCCTTGTTTTGGCACGACTTCCATCAGATCCACACCAGGCGAGATAGAGGGTTCCATCTTCTCCATAACACACAGCAGGGTATTCAACCTTTTCCTGATCGATGGGGAACCATTCTATCGGTTGCCATTCTCCTGTATACTGCCGGTATACCAGACCCTCATCTGTAAACCAGAAGACTATGACATCATCTCCCTTGATAGCCATTCCCGGCCCATATGAACGAACTGCTCTGTCTGAGAGCACGGGGGGTTTTTCAGTCCATTCTCCCGTATAGATTTCATAGGGTATCATGCCATAGGCAGTCCAGGTAAGCCAGATTCTTCCAGAAGCATCCAGGCCCAATTCGGGATCCCAATCGTCTGCCCACTGGTAGGATATTTGATATTCCTTTCCCCATGTTCCATCATAGGTCTTGTACCAGATGCTGTAATATTTGATCCATGCCAGGAGAATATGCCCGTTGGAATCGATAAGTGCTGCTGGATCTTTATTCCATGACGTATAGGTCAATTGCTCTGCTTCTGTCCAGGTTTCTCCGGTGAACCGTTTACAGAAAATATGAGCTATCCCTTCCCGTGTAGAAGACCAGAAGACCCAGATGACACCATGCGTGTCTTCTACCAGGCAGGGTTGAAAATCAGAATCAGGATCTGTTGTTAATCTCGTTTCATCTCCCCACTGTCCATTTTCACGGATTCTGTAATAGATATCCCAGTTACGATCCCGTTGGGAGGTCCATATAACCCATAATCTGTTAGTACTATCTATCAGTATGGCAGGATGAGTATCTATGAAATCATTTTCTGTAACCTGGGTTATTCCTGTATCCTGATAAAATGAACTCAACAACAGTATGGAGAGTATGAGCACATATTTCATAGAGGTCTACAGATAGGGATTATTTAAAAATATTGTGGCCCTCACCCGTAATCTCGGGCTCTGATTCTGGGGTGAGATCATATTAGATGCTGTCATTTCCTCACTGAGCTCCTACCCCGGAATTGTGAATAGACTGCATCCTGTATCTCATGAGCGGTCTCCCTTTGCCTTGTAGGTGAATTGAGATTCATATAATTCCTTCACTCTTTCCAGTGAATCTGCTTCTTTGGGAGATTTATCCTCCCGTATGCGGGTGATTCGTGCAAATCGTAATGCAAATCCAGATGCATAGGTGGGGCTTTTCTGAATCTCATTGAATGCCACTTCCACCACAATTTCTCGCTTCACCATGACCTCATGAGATGTCTCTCTCACCTTTAAATCCAGCAATTTCTCTGTCATCTCCTGAAACTCTCTGTCTGTCAGTCCCTTGAAGGTCTTACCAATCATGTCCCCTTCCCTGGTCATGAGGTGGTAATTGCTCAACCACCCTTCTCGTCTCCCGTATCCCCATTCTGCAGCGCCAATTACCAGATCCAGAGTTTCTACCAGTTTGATCTTGAGCCAGCTCTTATCTCGCTTTCCCGGAAGGTAAGGACTGTTCAATTGCTTTGCCATGAGCCCTTCATGGCCCGATTCTATTGCTTCCTGCAAAAATGCCTTAATTTTTTCTGTATTTTCTGAAATAATTCGCTTTACCAGGAATGGTTCTGCAATTTCCTTC
>AZIF01000214.1_pt1 | contig 18586 bp, 14 predicted proteins | sample 359031 | NCBI WGS metagenome assembly AZIF01 (sample SAMN02429710, study PRJNA222658) | marine sediment metagenome | biome: Sediment sample; isolation source: sample MGS-PRI from oil contaminated site at the harbour of Priolo Gargallo... | place: Italy: Priolo | collected 2011-03-08 | depth 6 m m
AAAGTCTGAGAAAGGCAAAGAAATCTTCTATACATTGGTGTCCCAATCCGATATTGTGGTGGAAAATTTCCGTCCCGGGACATTGAACACCCTTGACATTCCTTATGAAAGAGCCCGGGAGATTAATCCAGGGATAATTTACTGTTCAATCACCGCATACGGGCAGGATGGTCCTTATAAATCAAAGGCAGCCCATGATATCAATGTCATTGGAGTGGGAGGAGTCCTCGGAATAACAGAGCACAGAGCACTCCCTGCCATACAGATAGCCGATTTATCCAGCTCCCTCATGTCCTGCATTGCCATCCTGGCTGCCTTACGCCAGAGAGATGCCACAGGGAGGGGCCAGCATATAGATATTTCCATGCTGGAAAGTGTTGTCTCTCTTCTTGCTGTACCTATCAGTGAATATCAGGCTCTGAATCGATCACCAGACCAGGATGTGGTGTCCCTTTCTGGAAAATTGGCATGTTATACTATTTATAAAACAAAAGATGGAAAATTTTTAACCCTGGCTGCAATTGAACCCAAATTCTGGACACAGTTCTGTACTCTGATTGAGCATCCAGAATTGATAGAGAAACAATTTTCCCAGGACCAGGATCTGCTAAAGGTGTGTTTGCAGGAAATATTCAAACAGAAATCCCGGAGAGAATGGGTAGATATGTTACAGGATGTATGCACTCCTGTGAATTCAATGGAGGATGTTTTGCAGGATCCCCAATTGATCTACAGGAATGTGATCTCAGAGCTTCATCATCCTCAGGCAGGCACAATCCAACAGATAGCCACTCCCCTTACAGTATCCTTCGGTTCAGGTGACATGACACCCCCTCCACGGTTTGGAGAACATACCACATCAATCCTGGAGAGTCTGGGGTATACAGGGGCAGAAATTGCAGATATGAATACAGAGGGAATCATATGAGTGCACCATGTTTTGATCATAGGTCAGGTTCAGTACCCAATTCTTTTTTCTGAAAAGCCTGTAATTCTGGGAGTGAGTATTCACATTATGTCACAATAAATGTTCAGAATCATTTTTTCATCACATTTTTTCACAAATATCAGCTTTTTTTCACAAAAATATTTTTATATATTGAAGTTTTTTTTATATAGGAACAGGAAACACTATAAAAACGAGGAAGGTGCGGTCTATATGAACTATTATGAGATGGAAGATGATTTTGTCTGTTTATGTATCTACTGGAAAGTGAGCACTCTTTGGCATTTCATAGGAGCTACGAGACCCACCATACTATTCCATGAGGGAGGGTGAAGTGGCATGGAAAAAATACCTACAGGAGTACAGGGTCTGGATGATGTACTGGGAGGAGGATTTCCCCGGGGCACCACTATTCTTGTTTCTGGACCCTCAGGAACGGGTAAGAGCATTCTCTGTATGCAATTCCTGTACAAGGGGATACAGGAGCATGATGAAAATGGAATCTATGTGACACTGGAAGCCCGTCCAAAAGATCTGAGAACAGAGATGCAATCTCTGGGGTGGGATATACAATCATTTGAGGAGCAGGGTAAACTGGCCATAATGGATAGCGCATCGGTAGCCTCTAAAATGTATACAGGAGAGAAATTTGCCATGCCCAGTCGATTGGATGTAGATGGATTGATTTCCAAAATTTATGGTCTTACCAAAAAAATCAATGCTCGGAGGCTGGTCATAGATTCCTTACCCGCACTGGAACTCAGGGTCACAGATACCGGTCTTATTCGCACCATTATCTACAGATTGAGTTCATTACTGCTGGAAATCAAGGTGACCTCCTTATTAACCACAGAGAGTGTTCATCCCGATATGATTTCCCGGTATGGAGTCGAGGAATTTGTATGCCGGGGAGTGATCATGCTGGATCTCGAGGAGCGAGGCAATGATTTGAAGCGGGTATTACGGGTCAGGAAGATGAGAGAGATCAATCATACCATGAAGAAAATCAATTTTGAAATCGGTCAGGATGGGATCACAGTCTTTTCCAGAAGTCAGTGAACTACTATACTCTGCATTCACGATTTTTTTGCGAGGAGAATGATGTATCCTCTGGGAATGGAAAAATACAATATTCCCTTGCTATAGGAGGTGTGAATACCCTTGATTTTTTCATCATGATCGGTCCGCATCCAGTTTGCATAATCTTCAATTCTAGTATGGATAATGGTGAATTTTTCTGATTCCACCACATCCACTAATTCATCTTCTGTAAAAAATGTCCTCACAGGAGCCTTTTTCTCGAAAACGCGCTTTAAAAATGGATAACTACTTTCAGTAGCAATAGGTTGCATGATGAGCAATGTCCCATTTTTCTGCAATGCAGTCCGGATATTCTTGAGAACCTGCCGGGGATTGGGAAAATAGTGGAAAGAGTTTCTCACAGTAACAGCATCAAATTGGCGCTTGAAGTCCATTTCTTCTGCATCCTTTACCAGATACATTGTGTTCTCCATTCGTTCAAGACAGGGAGTGGGTACAATGTCCATGGCAACGACCCGACACCCTCGTTTGGCAAGCCGGTAGGCCACTACTCCATTTCCGGTAGCAACATCCAGTACAGAATCGCCCTTTTGTATGCCCGCCATGGTGAGATAGGAATCGATTTTTTCGAAGGTCAACACATTCCACCATTTTTTCTGTTCAGAACATGCTCTCTGGAAGGCAGTTTTCACCTGTGCTTTCATCTCAGCATCTTCTTCTGATTTTATCTGTCGTATCCAGAACAGGGAAATACCCAGAGTAATGAATCCACATCCAAATTCTACAGCAAATCCGAGAGTATCTACGATGAATCCAGAGAGGAGGTTTCCGATGATCAATCCCAGCGATATCATGAAATTATACATCCCCATGGTTTCTCCCTCTTTACCTTCAATGGAAAGACGGGAGATAACTGAATTGGAGGCAATGGTAATCTGAGCCCAGGAATATCCAAATATGCAGAAACACAGCGTGGCCAGCATAAGAGAGACAGACCCTGTGAGAAAGGAAGCGCCAATTAATACTGCTATGAATATCTCACGGTAAGCCAGTCCCTTCTGCAGGATCGAATATCCGCCAAATAATGCCACCTGGCTGGCAGTCCGTGAATAGTAGAATGCAGATATCAACGAATTTAGAAAAGAAATAAAAAAGATAAACGAGGAAGCCGCTCCCTTTTCTGTGAGGAAATAGACAAAAGGAGTGAAAAGCAATCCAGAGGATACAAAAATGAGAAAGGAAGCTATATAAAAATGCTTGAGCTTTCTGCTTTCAAAGGTGATAAATCGGGGAAAATGGATAATATAGATAGGCATCAATCGCAGTTTTTCCACTATGCTGTTGGAGAAGGAGATGATGTTGTCTCTGTTGACATAGATGGGTTTCTCCTTGACCTGATTCTGAAACAGGGCTACCGAGACAAGGGTGATGATTCCCAGTAAGAGAAAGAGCATGTCCATTTCACAGACAATGAGCAATACAGTCCCCAGGAGCATTCCCAAGGCCCATGCATATCCACTGATTTTATTGAATTCACCAATAGCCTGGTCCCAGTATTCTTTCCGTGCACTCCTCAGTAAAAAAACACTGGATACAGGGATTGTGGCTGCAGTAAAAATGGCTGAAATGATGTGAATCACCAGGGTGTCAGATAAGGTGTATGCCTGGGAAAAGAGGAAGAATGAAAGGGCAGTACCCCCGAATCCTGCTAGAATGAAGGGTTTTCGCTTCTGGGTGGAATCTGATAGTTTTCCCCAGATGATCATAAATATCATGGAAGCCAGAGAGTATGCACTGGAAATGAGAGAGATCTCGATGGCTGTACCCCCCAGTGAGATGATCAGTAATGGTATGAGCGTGGATGAACAGCCTACGGCCAGTTTGAATGGTACGAAGGTATAAAACCATTGAGGAGCTTTGAACATGATAACCCTTTTTCCTGTGGTGGAAACACTATCATATGTATCCTTTAAATAATTTCTTTCACCGCCAGCTGTGAGGCCACATTTTCATCCATTTCTTCTGGAAATAATCCTGGATGGTGTCGTCAAAAAATTATGGTGATAGTATTGAATTTTCTCATTTTTCTTATAAATGTACATATACAGATTAGAAAGAATTATTATATAATAAAGTAAAATATACAAAACCTTTAAAAAGAAACAATACATAATAAAGGTGTGATCAAGGGAGGAATTACCATGAAGAAGGTTATAGCAATTATGATGTATGGTTGTCTAATTTTTATATTCTGGAATCCTGTAGGTGCTGCAATTCATCATGTTCATCCAGGACCTGGCACTCCTATTCAGGATGCAATACATGCTGCACATCCCGGTGATACCATCATAGTCTATCCGGGAACATACACTGACCCTATCACTCTTTCTAAACATGATCTCACTCTCATATCGGCCGAGGGACCGGATACTACAATTATCGAGTATACTGGTATCTGGTGTGGGTACTGGTCTACTGGTAATGGAGGAGTGGATATCCCTGTGGGAGTCTCAGGTGTCTGCGTGGAAGGATTCACCATCCGGGGGGGATCTCCAGCCAGCGATGCGCTCATTTCCATTGGAGGATGTGATACTATCATCCGAAATAATTACGTGATGGGTGACCCAGGGAGTTCGGGTCAGGATATTGGAATTCATATTGGAAATGTACCCGAGGAGTCCTCTCAGTATCCCTGCGGCAATCAGATTATCAATAATAAGGTGTATAATCATGCAGGATCGGGAATCTTTATTGGCAACTGGGCAGGATCCGGTACTCTCATCCTGGGGAATACAGTTCATGACAATGTAATTGGAGGCATCCCCGGATTGAATGGAAACGGGATCGAAATCGACAGAGCTTTAGGAGTACATATGGAACGAAACAGGGTGTACAACAATGAAGCTGCGGGTGTCAAGATAATTCGTACTGCACCGGGAGCTCTCATTCATGTGTCCCGCAATATACTGTATGCTAATGGAAATGGAATCCACAGCGAGCAGTGGAGACCTGGTGCCACATCATCTGCACAGGTCACAGCTACCTGCAACAATATTGTCGATAACACTCAATATGGAATTCGAAATGATGAGAACGTAATCATCACTGCACATCACAACTGGTGGGGACATACCAGTGGTCCGTTTCACCCCACATCTAATGCTCAGGGAACAGGAAATCGTGTATCCGAACATGTGGCATTTATCCCCTGGGGAAAGGTCCCCGACCCCTGTGATCTCCGTATCTCTGGATCAGAATATACATTACCTTTTAGAAGACAGCTGTGTCCTCTGGCCCGTAATAATGTTGCTATAGCAGAAGACATGCTGGAAGCAGCTCAGGAATTGCTGGAAGTACTTTCACCGGGAATAGAAGAACAAGAACAAGAACACGATGAAGACCACGGGGATGCACTGTCAACTCCTTACGAAGAAGCGCTCTCTCTCATTGCTGAGGCCGAATCCCTCCTAGAACAGGCACGAATATATTGTCTCAACAGTCAGAACTGTATTGCAGGGAATAGCCTGGCCATAGAGGCAATAAAGTTGCTGGAAAATGCACATGAATTACTTGAGGGAATTCTTCAATGAGTTATTATTTAATTTAATCAAAAATTGTTATTTATCTTCTTTTTATCCTTTTTATTAATCAATTTGCTGATTTTTTTTATAGGAATTACCGAAACCTTTAAGTATTTTTATGCCTGACCCCACATACGTGAATTAGGAAGGAGTAAGGGAATATGGATAGAACGAAAACAGGTATTGATGGGTTGGATGAAATAGTAGGGGGCGGGTATCCTTCTGGTACCACTATCCTGATATCAGGAGCTTCTGGAACGGGTAAGACTATTTTCTGTGCACAATTCCTGTATAAGGGAATACGGGATTATGATGAAAATGGAATCTATGTGACGCTTGAAGCTCGTCCAGAGGATCTGAGAACAGAGATGCAATCTCTGGGCTGGGATTTGAAAGCGTATGAAGATCAGGAAAGGCTGGTGATTCTGGATGCAGCATCTTCCTGTTCCAGTATGACCACAAAAGAGAAATTTTCTATGCCCCGATCCTTCGATGTGGATGGTCTCATAGCAGAAATATATAAGATTGTCCAGAAAATACATGCAAAACGACTGGTCCTCGATTCCCTGCCTTCACTAGGATTGCATATTACCGATACCAATCAGATACGGGGTATTATCTACACGCTGAGCTCACTGTTACTGGAAATCGGCGTGACTTCATTGTTGACCACTGAGAGTGTTCATCCCGATATGATTTCCCGATATGGAGTCGAGGAATTTGTATGCCGGAGCCTGATCATGCTGGATCTTGAAGAGAGAGGCAATGATTTGAAGCGGGTGCTACGGGTCAGGAAGATGCGTGGAACTCATCATACTATGCGCACCTTACCCTTCGAAGTGAAACAGGATGGTATAATTATATATGCCAAAGGGAAAAAATATTAATTCTGTGATCAGGGTTTTTTCTCTATCGTGCTCACATCGGCAATGGTTCGGAATGCACAGAGTATACCTCTCATCAGAGGCTAAAAAGACGTAGTTCTCCACTCCTGCACAATTTTCTTTACCAGAGTGACTGCCCCGGGAATAGCAGCCATGACAGCCTCAGTTGGCGTTTCAGAAAAGGTTTCTGTATCTGCAACTTCGATACCCACACAGATGATTTCAGAAGGCATATCATAGGGAAATAGCTGCTCTCCCAGCTGTAAAGCTTCAGAAAAAGAAACATCATGAATACAGGAAGCATGCAGTGTTCTTTCTATTTCCTGGGAGCGAAGTATGGATATGGTACCGGGAGGTAACTCCTCCTGTGAATGTCCTTCCTCTGCAGAAGGGTTCCCAGAAGCAGGAGATCGCTTTACTGCATCTATTACCACTACCTTATCGTATCCTCGTATATAATCCAGGAGTAATAACCCTCCCACTGCCAGTTCTTCCACATCGGCTCCGATTCCATGGAGTTGCCGAGCAACCAGTATCCCTACGGCATCGTCTGTCAAAATAGGATTTCCAATTCCCAGTATAAGTATTTTCATGATCTTAGCTTTTTTCTGTTGTTTTTTTCTTGCTTTTAATTTCGTCCTTCAACCATGCCGCAATTTCGTCCGGATCAGATAACAGTGATGATAAATGGTCAATATTGTCCGGATTCATTACCATAAGCCATCCAGCACCATAGGGATCATCATTTATTGGCTCTGGGTGAGTCAGTAACGCTGAATTGATTTCTACCACCGTCCCAGAGAGGGGCATTATCATCTCTCCAACCCATTTCCCCGATTCGATGGTACCGTATACATCGTCTTTTTCATAGTGTTCATTTACGGGAGGAAGATCTACATATTCAATCTTTCCAGCCAATTTGACGGCAAAATCAATCACACCCACCCGGAGGGTTTCACTTTCTTTTCTCACCCAGGCGTAGCTTTTGGTATAAAAAAGGTCCTCGGGCATCTCATACTCTGAGATTTTCATATCTATAATCATTTCATTGAATATATAAATTTTTGGCTGAATGATCAATAATTTACAGAAGATAATGACTCTCTTTTTATTTTTTAAAATTATAGAGGAGGGTATATCATAGAGATTCTGCAGGAGATTCAATCTCTTTATACGGACTCCATAGTATTATGACAAATAGGGAGAGTTTATCATGAGATGTCCAGAAGATGAAGGGTGAAGCAGTAATTGCACTATATACCCTGCACCCTGTCCCTGTTCTGTGAGGATTCAGAGAGGGAGATGAGACTGGGAAAAGTAGTTTTTGATATGAGAATGTGAGATAAAAATCATCAAAAACAAAAATCAGTGTGTTAGAATATATGATGATGTATCTCTGTTCAGAATAGGTAAATAAACGGGTATAACTGTGTTCTATAGGTCTCAAATGGAAAAAAGCGAAAAAAATATACGGATTATTCAGTTACAAAACCAAAACCTTTATAAAGTGAATTGGTTCCATACTATGTGATTGGGAGGGTAAATCCCCCAGAGGCTCAACAAACTATTGCCCCCATAATCTCCTTCTTAAACACGAGGCCTCTCAAGTGGAGAGCCCATATCCCAATCTTATGATATAGATATGAGGTGAAAGGAATTGTCTGTCCATCGATTGTACATTCTGTAATATGTATTCTAATGTTATAGAAGAGAAGGTCTGATGGAGAGAAGCTGTAATAATAGTATTACCGGAGAAAAAGAGCACGTTGAGGAAACGGCAGAACAGAGTGCTCACCGCAATCTATAAATATTCTTTAAAAGAAAGAGATCACATGCAAAAGGTGAAAACAGGTATTTCAGGTTTAGATAAAATGCTCAATGGCGGATTGATTGCAGGAAGACCCTATTTAGTTTCAGGGGCACCGGGTGCAGGAAAGTCAATCTTTGGTATGCAGTTTATCATGCAGTCTCTGAATGAAGGAAAAAATGGAGTATATGTAACCTTAGAGGAGAGAAAGAAAGGATTGAAACAGAATTTCCAGGTCTTTGGATGGGATGTAGATAAAATTCATGTGATAGAAGCCACTCCAGAACTGGCAAATCAGATGTGGGCAATTAAAACAGAAGATTCATTCATTAATATGACATTAAATATCAATAATCTCACCGATGCTATTACTCATTTATTACAGGGAGATGTAGAACGAATCGTACTCGATTCACTGACTACACTCAAGATGTTATATGCATCTGATATAGATGCCCGGAGAGAAGTTCTCTCATTAATGAATTTTTTGACCGATACCGAATGTACCTCGCTTCTGCTTGCAGAAACCTTTGATGATGAGAGGAATATGGAGAGCTTCCTGGCAGATGGGTCCATCGAATTACGGATTATTGAAGAAAAAGGCATAAAAAAGCGAGCTATTGAAATTAAAAAGATGAGGGGAACAGATTTTGATGAACAATGGAGGCCCATGAAGATCACCCAGAGTGGGATCGTGGTGTACGCCGACGAAGCGTTATTCAAACAGTGATGGTATGTTCACAGTGCCCATATCTCTCAAAAGCAGGGATGCTATTTCTCGATTACTGACCCTACTCGAAGAACAGCGGTATGATTACCAGATAGTGGAAGGGGTTCGCGATCAGAAAGGATATCGGGAAATTGAAATAAGGGTGGTGTATCCTTCAATCTTTACCATCAGTATTGTACCAGCTCAGGTGAAAAAATTTAAAATTTCCTCCTCCTTCAGTGTACATGATTTTGAACATAAATTCGAACAGGGTGGGCACACCTATGATCTCGATCCCCAATTAGCCAGACAGCATATGGAGAATCTTCTCTTTAAATTTATTTTTGCGGGAGAAAGACCGTGGAACTTTGAAAAGGGGTCTTTTTTTACCCGGATTGAACCAGAACGAATAGCAATGAAACAAAAATGGGAAAGATTTTTAGGAGAAAAGCTCTAACCACCAGTTGAGGGTCCTAAAAATGCCATAATGAGGAACCAACCAAAGATAATAGCAAAAATCCCAAAATAAATCAGCTGGGTTCTCTTTGCCTTTTTTTTCTTCTCTTCATATATGCTTTCACACCGGTCTGAACAAAATTTTCTATCAGCGGGAATTGCTTTTTCACAGATTGGACAATGTTTATGTTGTTGAATTGTCATGTCATCACCGTTGGAGATTCCCTTGGAGAGATTTATAAAGGTTTGCATTTTTTTTCTCAGTGTTTGCAATACCTTACAGTTGTATACAGAATACATAACTGAATATTGTATACGCTCTATTCAGAGAAAAGTAATTCAGGAGGAATCCTACAGGGATTCATCCAGCCCTCCAAAGAGATTTTCCATCATGGACTCGAGATACTCGCGGCCTTCCTGGAATAAGGTCTTCCCTTTATCGGTGATTGCATAGTATTTTCGATTGGGTCTCCCCTCTTTACTCTCCACCCATTCTGTGGCCACATATCCTTCTTTTTTCAATCTGTAGAATACCACATAGCTGGTAACTGTAGCTGCATCCCATTCAAATCGTTCTTTAATGTGCCTTTTAATCTCATAGGCATACATTGGCCTTTCCAGTAATAGACGAAGGATGTACAACCACATGACTTCCTTGGTCATCTTACTCTTCAATCGATTCAATGGCAAAAAATCACCTTTTTCCATTTACTACCTGCTCTTATACGCTTTTCCCTTTAATTATTATTCGACCATAAAATATATAAAGCACGTAGTACTACCACGGTTATGGCAAAGATTAAGATAGCAATAGCAGGCGTCGGGAATTGTGCTTCTTCCCTGATTCAGGGATTGGAGTATTATAAAGATGCAACCCCTGAAGATGTGATCGGATTGATGCATTTTGACCTGGGAGGGTATCATCTGAGAGATATCGAAGTAGTCTGTGCATTTGATATCGATCAGAGAAAGGTAGGAAAAGATGTATCAGAAGCAATCTTTGCCCCACCAAACTGCACAGTAAAAATTTCAGATGTTCCCAATCTGGGCGTTAAGGTAAACATGGGTCCAATTTTAGATGGGGTTCCCCCGCATATGAAAGAATATGATAATGATAAGGTATTCATGGAAGCTGCAGATGAACCCTGTGACGTCGCAGAAGAACTGAAAGCTAGTGGGGCAGACATGCTCATCAATTACATGCCTGTGGGTTCTGAGAAAGCAGCTCAATTCTATGCCCAAGCTGCCCTAGATGCACATTGTGGATTCATTAACTGTATGCCAGTATTCATTGTGTCGGATCAGAAATGGTCCCAGCGATTTGGAGAAGCAGGATTACCTGCAGTGGGAGATGATATTAAATCGCAGCTGGGAGCAACCATTGTCCACCGTGTCCTCACACGACTTTTTACCGATAGAGGAATCAAACTCGATCATACATACCAATTGAATACCGGGGGAAACACAGATTTCCTCAATATGCTGGCTCGAGATCGGCTTAAATCTAAAAAAATATCAAAGACTGAATCTGTACAGTCACAATTAGAGGTCCCACTCCATCCTGATAATATTCACATAGGACCTTCTGATTATGTACCATGGCAAAAAGATAATAAAGTCTGTTTCCTTCGTATGGAAGGACGAATGTTCGGTAATGTAAAAATGGATCTGGAACTGCGATTATCGGTTATTGATTCACCCAACTCTGGAGGGTGCTCTATCGATGCTATCAGATGCCTTAAACTGGCATTGGATCGTGGAATTGCAGGACCTCTCACATCAATTTCATCCTATACTATGAAACACCCGCCTATCCAGTATCCAGACTCCCAGGCTTTTGTCTATGTGGAAGAATTTATTGAAGGAACCCGGGAACGATAAGCTATAATTTCATTATTTTCTGGTAGTGAAGATCACTACCAGCTTTTTATCAAAGTAATAATACATTTGAACGGATTTTTATCAGATTGGAAACTATTTTTTCTTTACAATTCCATGGGAGCCAGATAAAATGTCAATCTCATACCTTCAATGGAAAAATCCACCCGTAAGGGAAGTGTTTTATCTCCCATTCGGATTTGAACCATATCAGAAATATAGGATGAATGAAGAAAACTAACAAGATAACCCAGGTTGAATCGAGAATGACATTCTTTTTTGACTTCAAATTTTTTAACTGATTCACTTATTTTATGAATACAAATTCTGGCTCTTTCGGTATCCCCTTCTGCAGAAATAGTCATTTCATCTGGAGTCACATCGAAGAGTACTGAATTTGCTACAATGGCTGCATCCCGGACAGCTTCCTTGAAAACAGAAACATCCATTTCGATGAGGATGGGATATTCTACATTTATAGTGGGAAGGGCTTCTTCCTGGGCTTCCAGGAGCATACACTGGAATTGACGTTCAATAGAACTATGCAGTGTGAAATCCATGGTTCCTCCATTCAATTGTAAAGACATACCATCTCCCAGGTGTATTCTCCGTGAGATTTTCCGGAGAGCACTCATGGACAACCCGATTGTTCTATCTTCACTTGCCAGGTATTCATTGAAAAATGTGTTGTGGAGATCCAGTTCAATTTTACAGACAAGTGAAGGATCACATGCCTCTAGTCGCATCATATCCTTTCGCAAAAAAAAGACTGCTTCATCCACCAGATCAGACATTGATTCCATGATGTATTTTAAATTTTTGGCATCGTTCAAAGAGGCAGTGAACATATGGGGTATCTCTTTTTGAAGCTATTAAATGTTTCGCTCATTCAGTTTATCACCCTACAAGAACTGCATCAGTTCTTTTTCATTGTGAGTATAATGAAGGAAAAAATAAAAAATATCTATTCATTTAATGAGATAATGAAAATATCATATTTTTAGAAGGAATTGAAATGAAAAAAAGAAGAAAAAAGAAAAAAAGGTAGAATTATCGCCTTCTTATGGTGACTCCTGCAGCTCCAAACAGAACGAACAGGGACAACAATGTACTGCCGAGACAGTCTCCACCACTGTTGTCGACTGTGCAGTTGTTTGTGTCACTAGCCTTGAGTACTCCGCCTACGTATCCTTCTGCCTTGACAGTGTGTGAACCATCAGAGTATGCGGTGGTATCCCAGCTCCATGAGAATGGTGCTGAAGTATCCTCATACTTGAAGGTACCGTCAATGTAGAATTTCACTGAAGCACAGTTGCTGTCAGCGGTGACAGATACTGTATCAGATACAGTCTCACCTTCACTGGGGTTGGTGATGGTGACATAGTAATCGATGACATTGTCAACTTCACAGGTTACAGTGTCGGTGTCTTTGAGTACACCACTTACGTATCCTTCAGCCTTGACAGTGTGGTTTCCTTCAGAGTAAGCAGTGGTATCCCAGCTGTAGTCGAATGGTGATGCAGTATCGGTCTTCTTGAGTACATCATCGATGTAGAATCTGACTTCATCGATGTTTCCAGTGACAGATGTGGTAACATTGACTGTACCGGATACCTTCTGACCGTTGGATGGGTTGGTGATAGTTACTGAGTCTGATGGAGTTCCTTCTCTCTTGGTCAAACAGGGAGATTCAGGGTCACCCATCAGGTTTCGCTCATAGAAACACCACCTGTAGGTAGCGTTGCTCTGAGCTGATGACACCATGTAACTTCGGGCCTGGTTAAGCATGTCACCCAGTTTCTCCTTACCGTCAGAGAAGAAGGCTCTGGATTCCATCTCACAATATTCACCGCTGTAGGTACAGGCATTCAGTGAGGAGAACCAGCCGTAGTTGTCGTTGTAAATGGCACCAATGGCTCCACAGTCGTCCAATACATAGGCCTCAGCCAGACAATCACTGGCTTCAAACTGTCCACTGATACAGGCAACACTGGTAGTCCAGGGGAAGAATGTGTTGGTCATGCTGGATACATCAGAGTTGTACCAGCTCACTGTTCCACCTGTTTCATAGTTGATGTGGTATACATTGGTGTTACCGTGACCGATGTGGAATACAGCTATAGGACCAGCAGCCCATGCATTTCTCCAGTCTGTCTTGGAGACATTACCATCTTCCTCAAAGAGATAGTCGATGGTCCATCCACCAGGAACGTAGTTATCTGAATTGTAAGCGAGACATCGGGAGTCTGGGCTGTTACCGGACTGGACTCTGGACTGGTGGAAGCAGATGCGGGTGGGCTTGGTAGCACCTTCGTAGGCTATGACCTTGTTTACAAATGCCTGAGCCTGTGTGGTATTGTCAACTGGTGCACGGCCTACAGCCACTTCAGCATACCAGTCAACTTCGTTGGATTCAGCATATCGGCCATCTCCATCGTTATCGAAAGTACCGTCCAGGTGACCGTAGTACATGTCAGCAGCCATATCACTGTCAGTGTATCCACCTGTGCTGATGTAGAATCCTCTGTAAGGAACAACACCGGTGTCACCACCCAACAGGACATACTTGGTACCATTGTTGGTATATTTGGCCTTGATAAAGTTCCTGATCCTATCCTGATTGTCTACACCACTGTAGTTGGAGTAAATCCAGGATGTGGTGTATACAGTTGCGCCATTTACATAGGTATTCTTGTGTGTGGCTAACTGCTGGAATGTGCTCTCCAGTGTGGAGCTGGTGATGATGATGTATTCTTCTGTGGCCAGAGGAGTTCCTCCGTCTTCGTAGGTTGTGATGACTTCGGGGTTGTCAATTATTCCTGCCACTTCTTCCTTATCTGCTGTCAATCCTCTGTACAGTTTGTTCTTCATCCCATTACCGAACTGTAATTCAACAGTCATCTTGGGGTAGAATTTCACTGTACCGGATTTAAGCTTGTAGTCTGCAGGATAGAGGTGGACCAGAGCAATATCGAATCCCTTGAAGCTCTCTATTGAAACAACATCGAAGAGTTTACCCAGATACCAGTCATTTGAGTTATATACGTCACCCTTTGCTACTTTCTCTGCGTGGGGGTTGCTGAAGGTCAAAGGATACTGACCCCATGGAATCTCAAACCCAGTTTCTATCATAGGCTTGCCATGTTTGACCTTGATGTCCTTCAGAGTTGTACCCTGAGGCAGCAAAATTCGGGCTACTCTGTATGGTACTAAGGGCTCTCCAGGTGTCTCAATAAAGAATGTGTCTTCGATCATGATGTCTCCGCAGGCAATGCATGTCCCTGAACCCACAACATCAAAGGTGTAGTCAATGCTGTAATTGTCGTTCTTAGAATAAACTGCAGAAATACTCAATGCTAGCATAGCTGCTAAGGCTATCACTATTGTGGTTTTACCTTTCATTATCTTTCACCTCCTAAAAATTTGATTACATGTATCCATGTGCAGTCATGCTTATAAACTTTTCGGTTTTAGAGTATCCCCCTGTACTATTCTCTCAAAATAAAGATACCAATATCCAAGCAAATATTCTAATAACTCATTTGGTATCATATATATATTTCCTTTGATATCAGATGAAAAATATAACTTATTTTTCTATTTCTACCACGAGAATAACAGAATTGGAGGATTTATCGATTTTGTAATCTATATATTCAATAAGTCCTTAAATAGATGTGTAATACATGAAAAATCGATGTTTAAATTATATAAAATTTCATTGAAAAATAATTATAATGTTGATTATTACATAAAAGGAAAAATATTATATATTAATAAATGTGAATAATAATATAATATACTGTTATGAGAGTTTGAAATCGTGGAGTATTCTCTCATACACCTCTTTTTCTGTTTGAGAGCTTTTCCTGTATAATTTCTCTACGATGAGTTCTGGAGTGGATTTTCCAAGTTTACAGAAGACTGGCTGTCTATCCACCTGTAATTCCAGCTGTTCATCCAGGCCAGTAGCCTCAATCCCATCGACCCGGGCTGTGGTGAGTTCAGAAATCTCCTTTCCTAGATGAGTGACCAGAACACACAGGGTCTGTACATTCTCAGAGAGAAAATTGAGAAAGGATGCGATGATTTTGGCAGCAGAACCAGGTTCTGTTATGGCTTCCAGCTCATCGATGAGCACCAGTTTCTTGGTCTGGGAGAGGGCTAGGGGAATGAGTTTTGTCAGTGTGCTTTCAAAGGCTCCTGCATCCTGGGTTTTGGGTTTTTTCAGATACAGAATCTCTTCAAAGAGGGAGCAATAATACTCCTGAGCGGGGACAAAGAATCCCATCTGAGCGAGAATCTGTAAATGGAGAATAGTTTCCAGGAGGGTAGTTTTTCCCCCAGAGTTTGCGCCAGTTAATACTGCAATGCGATGAGTCGTTCCAAATTCGTGGGGAGTCTCACCAATTTTATACTTGACCGGCTGTGGATGAGCTACCAGCAGATTCAATCCCTGGGTAAAACTCAATCCATGTTCCACAAATTGAGGAGTATTCATGTTGAAATCCGAAAAAAAACAACCCAATGCTATTTTAAAATCAAGTTCATGTAACTGACGTTCCTTTTCCACAATATATGACCAGTATTGACCTATACGGGCCACATTCCTTTTAGCGTGGAATTCTTTCAATGCTTCAGTTTTCCTCAGTTCATCTTTGAGAGCTTCCACCCGGGTCTCATCGGCTTCGATAGGATAGAGTAATTCCAGAGAGAAGACCTCTGTCTCTATACCAATGCGTTCACTGACTGTTTTATTGGCAGAAGAAATCAATGAATCAAAAAGGGAAATGACCTGGTCTGGAATGGATTTCTTCAAGGCCGATAAGGGGTCTGTCTGCATGTGTTGCATCATGCTGAGTATATCGTTTCCCTTCAATTCAATCTGCTGTTCCTTCATGGCAGTATCAAATTGAGCATTGAGAGACTTTTCCACTTCCATGATGATGCGATCCACATCTATGGCAGCATGTTCAGTTTTTGTATCCAGGAGGGAGAGGGATTCTTTCACTTCTTTCAATTTTTCATCTTCCCATCCCAGGGTTTTATATATCTCCCATATGGACACAATGGTGTGTGCATTGTGAATGAATCGATCGATTTCCAATTCGGGAATCACCATGTCCAGGGTAAAATCGTCAGAAAAAAACTGCATATCTGATTTTTCCAGGAGATATTCATAGAGGGGTGAATCACCGGTATAAATAAAAAAGACCAGAGAGTACTGATCCAGAGTTTCTAGATCTGAGGGATCCTCGATGAGAAGGACATCACAATACTGGTTCTTTACTTCTGTATAGATATCTACAGAATCTGTGGCCATGATCCGGTCACGAAATTTTTTATGAGCGGGTTCCACCAGTGGCTTGAGATTCCTGAGGTTATCTAAAATCCTGTTGAGCTGGGTATCGGTGAGATTTTGGACAAATTCCAGGGCGTTTCTGGAATATTCCAGCCTGTTTTCTATAATTTCTCTGTTATTAACAGGATAATAGACAAGGAATCGATTTTTACCATATATTGTACAGGGGTATTCCTGGAGTATCTGTATAATATCTTCATACACATTCTGAGCATCATCAGAGAGGATATCCTGGAAGGGTTCGCCAGTTTTTAACTCGTATGCTTTTCGCAGGATGCTCAGGGCAGTTTTCTTCCCCAGTCCTGGAACTTCTGTCAATTTCTCGATTTCCAGATTTTCAATGATGTCTTCGGCCTGTGAGCCATAATATTTTCTAATTCGTCCGGCAATGGCCGGGGAGGTAACTTCTTCGAGCATATAATCAAACCGGTTTAATATCTAAGATATTGTCATTGATGTGTGCATGTAGTCCTGAAACAATGAGGAGATTGTCCTCCACCGAGGCAAGTTCTACAATTTCCACGCCAATGGGATTGGGTCGTTTCGTATAGGAGGTGGCAAAGATACCTTTTTCATCATAAAAGGGTTTTTCTTCAGGTTCCGAATTCCAGTAGACAACCATGATCCTGGCCAGGTTTTGAAGACCTTTTAATCCTGCAAGATAGGTTTTATGTATGAGGATTTTGGTACTGTTTCCTTCAATTTCTATGATTTTTCCAATAGATTTCAATTCCATATCATCACTTCGCCAGAATTTCATGCAGCCGTTCTAGATCATCGGCTTCTTCCAGGCTCTTATCTTCCCGTAAGCGAACCACACGGGGAAAGCGGAGCGCATATCCCGATTCATAATTGGGAGACTTCTGTATTTCTTCATACGCTACTTCCACCACCAGGTGGGGAACTAATGTAACAACCTTTCCTTTCTGTTCTATAATATAAGGCTTTAGTTTTTTGGTGAGATCCTTGAATAAATCATCTGTGATGCCTGTTCCCACTTTTCCAATTTCCAGAAAATTCCCCTGTTCATCCTGTATACCCAGTAAGAAGGAGGCTAACCAGTGAGCTCTTCTCCCTTCACCCCATTCTGCACCAATGATCACCAGGTCTAAATTTTCCATCGTCTGTTTGATTTTCAACCATTTTTTCCCCCGCGCACCGGGCTGATAGAGGGAGGTGGGGTCCTTGATCATGAGGCCTTCGTGTCCAATTTCCAAAGAATGTTCAAAAAAGTGCTGTGCCTCTTTTATGTTCTCTGTGATAAATATTTCAGATACTTCAGTCTGTTCACATGGAGAGATAGTTTTTTCCAGTATCTTTCTCCGTTCTGTGAAGGGAACATCTATCAATGATGTATCGGTGTAGAGAATATCAAAAAAATAGAGTTTGAGCGGTATTTTCTGTATCATTTCAGCAATATCGTATTTTCTTCTCAACCGCCGTAATACATACTGGAAAGGCCGGGGTTCATCATCTTTTATGGCCACGATCTCCCCTTCTACGATGGCATCTCCTCGCACACTTTTTTCAATGGCTGCAGTGACATCGGGGAGGGCAGCAGTGATATCTTCCAGACGACGGGAAAAAATTTTAATTTGATTTCCTTTTTTATGAATCTGGGCCCGGGAGCCATCGTATTTAATCTCACAGTGTAACTGGTCCATGCGCTCTTTGGCTTCCTCCAGGGTACTCACCTGGGCCAGCATGAATTTTAAAGGTTTAAAAAAGGTAATATCCAGTTTTTTCAGATTTTCTGTGTTTTCTTTCGCTGTTTTTGCTACCAATCCCAGATCGTTGGTGACCATGAAGGCCCGTTCTATCTGGGAGGGCTGACATCCTGTCGCCTGGGCGATAGCATCCCGCACTGTCCCCTCACCGATCCCCGTGCGCATTGTTCCCAGGACTATTCGTACCAGATATTT
>AZIF01000112.1_pt1 | contig 18490 bp, 15 predicted proteins | sample 359031 | NCBI WGS metagenome assembly AZIF01 (sample SAMN02429710, study PRJNA222658) | marine sediment metagenome | biome: Sediment sample; isolation source: sample MGS-PRI from oil contaminated site at the harbour of Priolo Gargallo... | place: Italy: Priolo | collected 2011-03-08 | depth 6 m m
TGATGAACCCACCAGTGGACTGGATGTGATCAATTCCCAGGAAGTGAGAACTATTATTAAAGATTTTGCTCGGGAAGGTTCTACAGTGCTGTTATCTTCACACAATATGCTGGAAGTAGAATTTCTCTCCAATAAGGTGGCACTCATCGGAGACGGACTCATACTCGATTCAGGAACTCCTGCTGAACTGAAGTCCCGGTACAGAGCAGAGAATTTAGAAGATGTCTTCATGGAGGCGATTGCCCATGGGTAAATTCTCGGCCATTCTGTTCAAAGAGATGAAGGACCTCCTCAGAGATCCTAAAATCATCGTGGGTATGGTCCTTGTTCCCCTCATCCTCTTTCCTGCCCTGGGATTGATGTTCAGAACAGGTATAGAATCTGTTGAAGAAGAGACAGAAAAAGGAACAGGAACAGGCATTATCGACCTGGATAATGGGCCATATGCCCGGGCATTCACACAGGCGCTGGAAAATGATCCGGGTGTGAATCTCATTACGCTCACCACCACCGATGTCACTGCAGCCATAGAAACAGCAGAATCCAACGACATGCGGGTGCTCATGGTGATACCTGAAGGATTTTCTGACAACATAGAACAGTTCCAGGGAGCACAGATTGAAATGTATGCTGTCATTAAAGGAATGGGAATCGGTGAAATTGTCTCTGTATCCATGGTGGATGAAATTGTGGGGAGAGTCAATAGAGAACTCTCTGTAACCATGATCCGGGAGAAAATACCGGGAGCAGATCCCGTATCTATTCTCAACCCTGTAACTACCCACAGTCATACCGTGGTTAAAGGGAAAATCATAGATGTTCCCCCAGCATTGATCATCGATGTGATAAACAGCCAATCTTTCATCGTCCCTGTAATTTTAATGATGATGATCCTGTTTGTGGCTCAGATGGCAGCCACTTCTATGGCTACAGAAAAGGAGAATAAAACACTGGAAACACTCCTGACATTACCGGTGAGCCGCATGTCCATCCTCGCCGGGAAAATGGGAGGGACAGCAGCAATTTCGGTCATTTCGGCTATTGCCTACATTATCGGGTTCAGCTATTACATGTCCTCCTTTCAACCCCAGGACATCTCCCTGGAACTGGCAGATATTGGCCTTTCCATTTCACCTGTAGGACTGGGATTACTGGGGATCAGCATCTTTATGGCAGTGCTGGCAGCCCTATCACTGGCCATGATTTTGGCTGTCTTCACCCAGGATGTGAGGAGTGCCCAGAGTCTGGTGTCCTTTACCATTATGCCGCTGGTGTTTCCCGCTCTGATTTTGATGTTTGCAGATATCAACACCCTTCCCACAGTACTGAAAATCATTCTCCTGGCATTGCCATTTTCACACCCCACCATTGCAGCCAGAGCCGTCATCATGAATTCCTATGGTATCGTACTGGGGGGAATTGCCTATCAGGCCATATTCACCCTGGTGGTTCTCTATATAGCTGCCCGTATGTTCTCCACAGAACGGGTGGTGACAGCCAAGATTTCTTTCAGAAAAAAGAAGAAAAAATCGTAATTCTTTTTTTCTATTTCTTTTTTACCGTTAATTAACAGATTAATTACAATGTTACAGTAAAAAATATTTTCATATTGCAATAACCCTATTTTTTCTCAGCATTACCGTATGTTGCATGATCCTATGGTGAGGATTCTTTTCCAGCACGTGGAATAATGATGACTTTACTGACTCTTTGTTGTCTTCTCTTCATAACGCAACCTATATAAGCTCTAATTTCCTAACTCTGTCATGTTTGAGATGAAGAATCCTCCTGATTATTCACGATTTCATCTAAAAACAAATCCTTTTACACAATTATCCAGTGAGGCTATCGAGAATATTGAAGAATTACATGTTTCCCAGAATAGCGATGCCCGGATTGCCACCGCCATTGCCAATGTCATGGAAGGGAGTGCCATAGCCATTACCCTTATTGGAGATTTAGGAACTGGGAAAACCCAGCGATTGAGAGGAGCAACCCATGTCATTGCAGATGAAGGAGGAATGGCAATGTACCTTAAGGTGGATAGCTCGGATATCATCCGCACCACTCTGGATATTTTTGAATACTTCATCCCCGAGGAGTCTCCATCCTTTTTTGATTCTTTGAAGAGTTCCTCCAAGGATACCTATACATTAACCAGGGAAAATTATGATTCTTCTGAACTGGGAGATGCCCTTAGAGAGAACATGAGTTCTTATGTACTGTCCTCATTGATGCTCGATGAAATGGAAAACATCATGCTGGCTTCTGAAAGAGATTTAATTCTCTTTTTCGAAATGCTCAGGCATTTTATATCTGTTATGCCTTCAGGATGTCTCTTCATCATGGCCTGTACTCCAGAAGGATTTGCACGCATGCAGGATCTCTTTCCTGCCTTCGTGGTCCGGTTCCACTATCAACTGAGGACTGAAGGACTTTCAGAAGAAGAAGCAGTGGAACTGGTACAGAAACGATTGGAACTGGTACGGGAGCCTGGAAAAGAATCCCTCAATCCAGTATTTCCCTTCGAAAAAAGTTCTATACATCTGGCAAATGATATGGCTAAAGGAAATCCCCGTATTCTTTTACGCATTCTGCAGATCGTGCTGAGCAATGCAGCCAGTGATGAACTGGTTGATCTCATCGACGACCGGTATGTCAGTTCAGTGATCCGAACACCCACCACAGTGGATGAATATATCGCCAGGGTTCCTAAGGACCTGAGAGATGCTATCACCCTGATTGCCCGCCACTATGATGGAGGACCTGTTTCATACATTCAACTGGCCAAGGATACCAAAATTTCCCCCACCCAGATCTATGTCAAACTGGAGGAACTGGTATCTATGGGATTACTGGAATACCGAAAGGGGAAATACCAGGTCAATGAAAAGGTGAGAGCCCTCCTGGAAGGACAATCCTTTCAGGAAGAGGAATAGCCTGAACGACGCCTCCACCACATAATTATTCCACCAATAAAGCCCACACCACACACTATGAGGAGTATGCCTGTGTAGGAAAATTCTTCTGATGTGGCCTGAACCCTGCGTTGCGTTTTCTCTAAATCTGTGACCATAACATGAGTTTGATTCTCCAGTATGAGTACCTGGCGAGTTACAGGCATATATCCTGTAGCCGATACATTCACCATATAGAGTCCGGGGGTGAGAGTAATCTGTTCTTTTTCTGTCACCATTGCTACATAGATTTCCTCTTCTTCCTGTGAGATCACCACCCGGGCAGGTACAGGGGATTCGGTGCGGATTTCCAGTTCCAGCAGGCCTGTGGATAGTTCCATGACTATATCCACCCATTGAGTTCCTCCCCGTTCTGGTGCAGTGAGGGCGAGTGTCTGTTCCACAGTGACATATCCTTCCTTTTCCACCATCATTATGTACATTCCATTTATGACATCTTCCAAGAAGGCTGTTCCCCTCTCATCTGTTGATCCATCATACTGAAGAGATCCTGAGCTCAGAGTAACCTGTGCTTCCTGGATGGGTCTCCCCTGGGGGTCCCTCACCGAAATTGAGAGAGCAGAATGGATACCCCTGGTATTGACAATGAACACCTGGTCTTTTTCAGTAGAGAGGAAGAATTTTTGATCATCATATTCTGAAACAATAACATAAAGAACTCGGTCCATAGGCATTTCAAAGGAAAATCGTCCATATTCATCGGTGATGATGGAAAGGAGGCGAGTATCGGTGAGAACATCATAAATACGTACTGCAGTAAAAGAGGCAGGAGTCTGGGAAGTGTCAAAATATACAGTACCCGATATGGTGGCCAGGATATCTGAATAGAGAATGTAGGTGAGTTCCATATCACCTGGGACTGAAAACGCATCCTGAACCGGTGTATATCCTTCTTTTTCTATGGACAGGGTACACCCTCCATAGGGTGTATTGGAAAGATCGGGAATGTCGGTAAAGGTCGCTATTCCTCTGGCATCTGTGATGGCAAATCGGGCGCAAAAGGAAATATGGGCCCCTTCAATTGGATTTCCTTGAGAATCTTCCACTGTAAAGATCACGGTATTTCCAGGTGAAAGAAGGGCAAACACGAGGAGGAAATGCCAGATTGCCATGCAATATCTTGGTGAAGATACTTAAAAACATTTCAATTCCCCTCAGCACATCTGATCTGTGACCTCTCTTTACCGCATAAATGAGGGTGTTCAATACGGTTGAAAAAAGAGTGAACGAGGTTTTTTTATCATATACAACAGTAATCAATTGTGCTTTTCATAATATGCTTCAATAGAAGTACTTTCAGGTTTTAATACCTGCTAAAGTTCCGGATAGGATACATCCATGGGTAACATTTATATATCCGGTATGATAATTGCTTAGTAATGGACAAAACAGATGAGATCAAGACACTGTTATTCATGGACAAGACTCCTGAAGAAATTATCACACTGGGATATCCCAAACAACTGGTTCTCAGTATTTTCGAAAAGGAATTCATAAATCGATTAGAAGAAGCAGGAATAGATTTCTTCGAAACCAATTAATCCTTTTTTAGAACAGGTGGGTCCACTTTTTTTTATTCTGTATTTTCTGAAAAGATGCAGTGATCTAATGTGTATGAATCAATCACGCTATCCTGTGAAATACCTCAAAAATCTAAATATCGAGCAATTCCACAGGTGAGTATTATGGTGATAATAATCATGATGAGAGGATCAAAAAACCAGAAGAATACAGGTATGGAATAATACAAACAACGCATTCCCAGTGTGTGATGCAGAAATGCCTGGTTGATTTTTTTTGCCATGAATTCCACAGCCGACATCTGTTCCAGTTCCTCTATCTTTGAAGGGGAAGATTCGATGAGAATAGATATCTCATTTGCAATGCGTAAGGTGAAGAGGAAATTGAAAAAGGCCAACGAGATGATACCAATCAGCAGTGAAAGTTTATAATCGGCATAATCCTGCTGAATGGGGAAGGCGGATCTGGTGAAGCTGACCACCACACCCATGAATATCAGGGTGGAGGAAGCTAAAAAGGTGGTAATGGTGGTCATGTTGCGGATCTGCTGAATGGCCAGCATGCCCCGTCCTCTTTTCGTCACATTTTCTATCCAGGAGATACGATAAAGGTTGTGACGTCCTTTTTGCGTTTTAATGGGATTTTTATTGACATACACAAAATACAGGAAATTATACCCTGAAAAGATAACAAAAAATATAATACCCGAAAGAGTGTCAATATCCATCACATACTTTTTTATTACAGGTATAAATATATTTCTTCCTTGAACACATACAGTATATTTATAATCCTTCACATATCACCCTATTCATGAAGGTAACAGCCTGTGCTCATCCCGTTCAGGAACTCATTATTCCCCTGGCACATCTCACCGGTGGATATCATCTTCCATTTTGTGATTCCATTTCTGTCAGTACAGCACCCCTCTCCACCATTGCTACGGTGCAATTCCAGGAGGAGAGGGATATACTCATCAATGGAGTTCCTCCAGACCCTCATACTGCACTGCGGATTGATGCTGTGATGAGACAAATAAAAAGAGTATCTGGAATCCAGGAAGAGATTAAGATATATTCACAGGACAATTTTTCTGAAAAATGCGGTCTGGATTCCCTTTCCCCACTGATTGCAGCAGTCACCGTGGCTGCTGCGGGTGCAGGAGGATTGGATCTCTCCTGGAAAGAACTGTCCTCTATTGCAGGAAGAGGTACACCCTCGGCACCCGGTGCAGTGACAGGGTATTTTTCCCGCTGGTCTGCTCAGCTTCAGGAGAATTCATCCTATTCTTCTGTCCTGAATGATAACCTGGACATGGGTATGCTGGGAATAACAATTCCTCCTCCTTCCAAAGACAAAAATTCTCAGGATATAATTCCACCTCCTTCTCCTTCTCATCTCCTGGAATTCAGGATGAAAATGATCCAGGTGTCCCTCTCTGAAATGGAACAGGCCATAAGAACTCATAAAATTTCTACTATTGGGCTGTGTGCAGAACGAGAAAGCATTATGACACATGCAGTGACCATGGGTGAAGATACTACTCTCATTCCATGGAATTCTCATGCTCTCAGAATCATGACAGAGGTGTATGCTCTGCGGGAGGAAGGAATCTGTGCATGGTTCAATATGAACCCCGGGCCCTCACTTTTCATCAACTGCCCCCCTCATGATGTTCCATCCATTGAAAAAAGAATAAGAGAATTACATATTCCTGTTATTCCCTTACAGGTGGGAAGGGGTGCTCATCTGCTTTCAGAACATCTCTTTTGAGGGTTATTCCTTTCTGACAATGAGTAATTTCCCATCTTTTGTTTCCAGCTTGAGCAATTCACCCTGAGGAGTCACATACATATAGTAGGGAGGTGTTGAAAAATCTATTTTATAACATTGATATGTCTGTCCATTCAGGGATATCTCTACTGTATCTGTGACCTCTCCCTTTACGGTAAAGGTGGTCATGGGTTGTGCTGCAAATGCATTGGCCTTGATCACGCTCTCTTCCGATAGGCGTAACGCCCTGAACATGATATCCCACTGTCCTATCATATTGTTATCCAGGGTAAAGGTATGTTCTCCAATTCTGATTTCCTTATCAAAACTCTTGTCCGGTCTCTGTGCAGTCTCATGGACATGGGTGTCTCCAAAGCGTGCAGACATTGTTTGCGGTTCCCCATTTACCTGAGCAGTAAATTCATAGGAAAGCACCTTTCCTGTTGTATCCACAATATATTCCGCATCGATATAAATACTGTAACCACCTGCTTCTAAATCCACGGTTTCTGTGATAAAAAAAGCCTGTATTCCCTGGTAGACATCCTTTTTTTCCACAGTATAGGTGGTTGTCCCCAGAAATGTTTCATTTTCATAGAATTCGAAGGTTTCTCCCATACCAACTGAAAGATGGATTTCCTTAAACTCAGAAGGGGGTGCCTGTCCCAGGCAGCCTATGAGAAGAATGAGAAGGATCATCTCTTTTTTCATGGTATCTTTTACTGGTTCTTTCTTAAATACATATGCGGGTTAATATGCAGTACGGTGATGACTGTATAACGCATTGAAGGATATGGAAAAAGCTAAATAGACCATAATCATTACCAGCACTGTTCATAATTGTGAAAATATATGAGATTCTCACAATGTGAGGTGATTCCATGAATACCCAACCCCAATCTCCCCCTCCAACAATATATCTTTCCCATTCCCTTCACTGTGCAAAGAGATTGTTAGGACTATTGAATCGTAATTCATCCTCTTCCACGTATGGATGTTTTGATCGCAATTACTGGCATTATTCAATAACAGATTTTTCCAATGGACGTCTCCAGGAGGGTGCCCTCACTCTGGCACTCCTCTATCTCATAGATCACCCCCTCAACCCCTACTACGGGATGAAAAAAATCAAAGAGTGGGCTCTGGCAGCTATGGAATTTCTGGATTCCATACAGACGAGTGATGGATCTTTCAATGAATACTACCCCCACGAACATGCCTTCGTTACCACTGCCTTTGTGACTTTTGCCTGTTCTGAAGCACTTCTCCTGCTGGATGAACACCCCTCCCGATGTGTGAGATGGTTGAGGAAGGCAGCCTGCTTTCTCATGGAGAGAGAAGAATGTGAGGTGATCAATCAGAATCTTGGTGCCAGTGCTGCCCTGTATAATGTATCCCTTCTCACAGGAGAAGACCAGTTCTCACAAAATGCGCAGAAGAAACTGGAAACCTCGATGCACTATCAATCTACAGAGGGATGGTTTCATGAATATGGAGGCCCTGATATAGGATATCTCAGTGTGGCCATCTATTACCTTGCCAATTATTATTTGAAGACCACAGATTCACAGGCCCGATCCTCCCTGGAAAAGGCAGTCTGGTTCCTCTCCCATTTCATGCATCCCGATGGCAGTGCAGGAGGAGAATATGGCAGCAGGAACACCGCCTATATGGTTCCCCACGGCATCGAAATCTGTGCCAGATTCAGCCCCTATGCTGGCATGCTTGCTTCACAGATACGTCAGGCATTGAGCTCCGGTGCGCACATATCTCCCCGGGATCTGGATGATCGCTATCTCTGTAACATGCTCTACACCTATTTACAGGCTTTTGCAGACGCTACTCCCATACAGGAAAAAAAAGAAAGCAAGGGAAATTTTTTCCATGAATCTGGCCTCATTATAGAGAAAAATCCCTCTTATACCTTCATTGCCAATTTAAAAAAAGGAGGAGTATTCAAGGTATTCTCTCCCGACACACTGATAGCTTCTGATTGTGGGTTCATTGGTGTATGTACTGATGGAAAGAAAATCACCTCCCAGTGGTTATCCAGCACCTACGAAAAAGAGGGAAAAACCTTCACTGTAAAAGGTGCCTGTGTAGCAGTGCCTGAAGAAACCATGACCCCTCTGAAAACTGTGTTCATGAGAATAGCCCTTGGTCTGGGAAGACAATATGTATCAGGGAAAGTAAAACAGGCTCTCAGACATCGATTGATCACCAGACACCGATTTTTACCTGTCACCTTCAATCGAATCATCACCCTTGACAAAGATATCCACATCCAGGATAGTCTCCAGGGTGATGTGACCTTTACTTCTCTTTACCTGGTAGATCATGCCTCACTGCTGTATATTCCTTCTTCACGGTACTATCAGCACCACGAACTCTCCACTCCTTCCTATCTCACAGAGAATCTTGCAACATCTTTTAATGGACAGAATAAGATTACTATCAATCGTACCATACTCACTTCCGGGGGCAGGTAACAGCTTCCACTGCGTATCCTGCGAACAGCAGGGTGACGCCGCACAGGCAGAAGAGTATGAGGAGTATGAGAAAGAACACATTGTAGGTATTCTTAAAGAGAACCTGATAGAGTGCGGTAAATCCACATACTGCTCCCAGGAACATCAATCCAGCAGATACCAGTCCAAACAATCTGAAGGGTCTCTCACCCATTTCTAATTCCAGTTTCAGTGCTACCATATCCATGATCCCGCAGGGAATTCGCCAGATTCCATATTTAGAATTCCCATTCATCCGGGGGAGATAGGTGACGGGAACTTCTGATATTGTATACCCTTTATCCTTCAATATGGGAAGAATGTAGCGATGTTCATCTTTTTTCAGTGATATATTCTTCACTGTCTCCCGTTTGAAAGCCTTGAATCCTAAATTAAACTGATGTACTTTTAAAGAAAAGAGCTTTCTGGAAATGGAATTGTAAATGAAAGAGGGAATAATCTTAGTTAAGGGTTCGCTTTCTGATTTCTTCCCCCATCCATTGACCACATCGAAGCCTTTTTCAAGTTCTTCAATCATTTTCATTATATCTTTTGCGACAAACTGCCCATCTCCATCCATGAGAATGATATAGTCTCCATTAGCATATTTAAATCCTGTTTCTAGAGCTGCAGTCTTTCCCTTATTGGATCCATGGGATATGACATGAACAGGTGCGTATTTCTCCTGAAAAGACCTGGCCACATCCAGGGTACCATCAGTGCTTCCGTCATCCACCAGAATAATTTCAAAATCCTTTTCTTGTGAAGTCAATGTAGCGTGAAGATCATTGACCACACTGACGACATTTCCAATTTCATTATAGAGTGGTACAATTACAGATATTTTTTTCTCAGTCTCATCCATGGCTCGAGAGGGATCAAGTATTTTATTTTCTACAATCAACTCTCCTCCTGTGTTAAAAGAAGAAGTTGAAGGGTAGAAAGAATCAATATTTCTGACCACCTTTCACCACCTTCATTTTGAACGTCGTTTCAAACTATATAAAGGTTCCGGTATTAAACACATTTACAGAAATAAATAAATTTTTTTCTTTTTCGTGTACTATAGGTGAAAAGCTCGATAATATAGACGGTATCTCTGACATCGCAGAGAGTACTGTATCCTGAAAATCAGCCGGAGGGATTTTTCTTTTTTATTCTGGAAATAATGATACGCTGTTTTCTATCGTCTATCAGTGGAATATGATCTACCAGTTCTATATCCACAGTTACCCGATACTGGAGATCCTCTCTCAACTGCTCCTTTAATGTATCTGCTATGGTGGGAGTAAATCGGGATGTGGGAATGATCCTGATAGTAAAATGGTCCAGGTCTTCCTGAATAATCTGGTATCTGCGGGCAGCCAGGGTACGATCCAGAATCATTTTTGTCCTGCCAATCTTGAGGGGAGATATTTCTCTCCCATCGGGAAGGATCATGAAATCGCCACTTCGTCCTTCAAGGATTTTCATGAGTGGATGAGTATTTCCACAGGAACAGGCCCCTTCCTTGGGATATCCCACATCGCCAATATCATATCGCAATAATGGAAGTGCTTTATTTATTAATCCGGTGATAAATATTTTTCCATTTTCAAATTCAACTATATTCTGGGTGGAATTGATGTGCCAATTACCCTGAGAACACTCCCTGGCCACTGTTCCGAATTCCACGGTAGCATAGGTTTCAAAGACATGAGTATGAAACACTGCTTCTATGAACTGACGCACATGGGGAGTGAGAATTTCACCGCCAATGAGGACCGATCGGGGAGTAATCCCTGAAAGCCCATGGTGGTGAGCAGTCCTGGCAATGGAATAGAGGAGGGTGGGATAGGAAACAATGAGAGATGGGTTAAGAGTGCGCAGCAACTGGATCTGTTGAAGATCAGGGAGAGTGGATTCAATATGATAGCTGCGCAATACTCCTATCTTCTGCAAGAGATGAGATTTCCATGGTGTTCTCTTGGTATAGGCTAGTTTTTCCCATGGTCGGTAGCCAGCTTCCATGAACTCGATTATGCTTTCTGCTCGCTGGTAGGCCATGGTATCTGCATCCAATACCATGAGTGCAGGTGTTCCTGTGGAACCAGACGTATGAAACACGTAACAGGTTTCTGGAGAATACCCCTCGGCGATCATGTCTGCACTGTGTTCCTGGAGATCCTCCTTTGTGGTGGGTTCCAGCAGAGACAGATCATGGCTGGTGAGGATATCTGAGGGAGTGATCCCCTGTTCCTCAAAGCGCCTTCGATAAAACTGACAGTGCCCATATACATGAACAATCATGCTGTGGAGCCTGTCATTCTGTATCTGCTGCAATTTTTGTGGGGAGAAATACTGTTCCCTGTGAATCTGCCATATGTAGAAGAGTATTCTGGGAATCACAATATACAGTGGTGAGGAGCTCATAAAAGCCTTTTGTATGATAAAATCCCATTTTCCTATGTATTATTTCGGTCTTATAATGAATATACCTCGCATTACTCACAAAATCAATAAACTGCATGTTCTATAGCACCCCAGCTCAATCATGGGCTGTCCAGGCCATTCCAATATACACATCCTTTTCTGTGAATCCTGCCTCAGAAAGAAGAGTTCGTTCTGCATCACAGAAATCTGGAACATAACTGATGAGATGAGAACGGGGAGCCAGCTGTGCAATAGCTCCTGCTATCCGGGAAGCATGTTCTCCTGCCTGGGGGTCCATGAGGATATGGAGATTCTCGTAATGAGCCCACAGAGGTTCAATCCATATATATGCATAGACTCTCCCCGTATCTGCCAGGACATATTTTTTCTCCTCACCTCCAGTCAATCCTCTGAGCAGTGCCTGCAGTTTCATCACAGTTCCCCAGGTAAAGTCTTCTGGAGTCATTTCTTCGATTTTCCTGACGATGAGGGGTGTTCTTTTTATATAGAGATTATATACAGCCTTTTGGTCATTTTTAAAGGGTCTGAGTCCTTCAATATTTTCTTTTTTCCCTTTTTTTTGTTCAATGTCAGGATCTCGTGTGAAAAGTATCTTTCTGATGTAGGGGTGATATCCAACCCGTTGATTGACATTGATCATCGGGATATTCTCCTCACGGACATGAGCAAAAAGTCTCCTGGCTGTTTTTCCATAGGTGTGTACAATATATTCTTTCAGGGCGGTACCGATTCCTCTTTGCTGAAGATTCTCCCGGACAGCAGTCATCTCGCTGAACCACTGGTCTTTACGCGCATTGACAGGCACTATCTTTGATATGCCCAGTACCGAACCCTGTTCATCATAGTATGCTGCAATGTGGGGTACATCCCTGAGATCTCCATAGATGCACTGAAGCAGCCGGGAACCCATATACATGAGTTTGAATTCTTTCTTATTGTACCCATACTGGCTACCGATATGGTGCAACTCTCTGGTAAAGGCATCTGTGAGTATGTCGATGAACTCATCAGAATCACATATTCTCAATGGCCTGATCATGGATTCACCTCGCTGATAACGGCTCGGAATTTTCCCCTCCCTGTGCGTCGAATTGCATCCACCTCCTCTACTGTAATGTTCACCGGTTCAGGGAAACATCTCCGGGCCTCTGCTGTGATCATATCTGCTACCTGTGAATGCCAGGCTTTTCCCTTGACGATACGGATGAGGATTTCATCTTTTTTCCTTTGAACAATTTGAAATCTGGTAACGAAGGGATGAAAGATATGATCCAGCGGATCAAATACCCGGGGAGATATTTTCTTACCCGAGGGAAGCACCAGAAACTCATCCTTTCTCCCTTCAATCATCTTCAACAAGGGGAGATTTCTGCCACAGGAACAGGTCTCCTCATCTAGAGCACCATAATCTCCTGTACGATAGCGAATGAAGGGCATGACAGCATTGGAAAGGTTGGTGATCACGATCTCCCCTGTTTCTCCCGGTGCAACAGGGACACCGTCTTTGATTATTTCCACAATATTATTGTCCAAATGAATATGCATTCCCCCGTGGCTGCATTCACTGGCTATGAGATGAGCTTCAAAGGAGGAGTATTCGTTGTATACGGGACAGGAAAACAGAGCAGATATGTATGCTCTTGCTGTATCTGTCAACAATTCTGAATGAGATATGGTGAATCGCTGCGGAGAAAATTGAATAGATTTTTCCTCCATTACTCTTCCAATTTCCTGTAAGATTGAAGGATAAGCATAGATAATATGGGGAGAGATGGATTGAAAGAGGGAAAGCTGTTCGGAGGGAGAACAGAGAACAGGGATATACCACCGTCTGAATAATCCAAAATATTCAACTAAAGCCTTTGGTGGTGTTTCAAATCGAGTATAGGCAATTTTATCTCTCATGTGTATGCCCACTGCCCTGAAGGCCCTGAAATTTATAGCAGCATAATAATCATATGCAGCCTTTGGATGATATATGTTGAGGACATCACCTGTGGATCCCGAAGTTGATTCATGGATACACTGGGAAAGATCATATCCCCTGGATATGCTCTGGGGAAATGCCGTTCTCAACTGGTCTTTTTCTGTGAAAGGGAGCAGATACAAATCCTCTATCGACTGGATTGCAGAGAGATCAAGCGACTGAAATTTTCGGTGATAGAATTGATTGCGGTGGTTGACATTCTTGAGGAGTGCAGAAAGCCTTTTAGAAATTTCCCTCTGGATGACTTCTTTTTTCTTCCATTCTCGTTTCAATATTCCTGGAAGGAAATATAACTGTCTCCACAGCATTTTCTCTCTTTACTATCTATGATTTATAAATATTCTGGCTATTTCAATAAAAAATGCTCCTTTTACTCATCTTTTCAGAAATCAAAAGGTCTGCACTGTATTCTATCAGATTCTCTTTCCCATCATGGTGAATCCTTTCAATACCAGGTGGAGCAGCAGATTTACCAGTGGATGGGAAGCCTTCACCAGTCCAAAAAGGGACTCCCTGGTACAGCCAATTTTCTTCTTAAATTCATAGGTGGAGGGTCCAAAATAGATTCTCTCCTGGTTTCGTTGGAGTGCCCGTTGTATTCCTTCATAATAAATGAGAAAATATGCATCATATTTACGATACCGGGGATCCACTCCCACAAATTTATACTGCGCCACCCGGGGGGTATTCAGGGACAGTGCAAATGCCAGGGGAATATCGTCCTTGAAGAACAAAACGAGCTCTGCTTCCTCCTGTACATTGGTTTCCAGTGCCTCATAAAAGCAGGGAGGAAGGTGCCACCGGTAGTTATGGTGCTGTTCACAGGTGTATCCCTGGAGCCTATGAACTACCTGCTTCCACCGGGAAAAATCGGAGGTGAAAAGGGAGGTAACACCCCGTTTCTGCGCTCGATTAATGGTTCGCTTAATGCTAATCCGGGCAGATGTACGCAGGGAATGGAGATATTCGTTAAAATCTGAAAACTGTAGATCAATATAGGTATTATCATCCAATCGAACGGAAGAAAATCCTTCTAACTGAGGAAGTAACCCTTCATATTCTGATTGTTTCAAATCCAGAAGTAATACTCCCTTGGTATTACATTCTCTTTGAATGGCATCTATTCCTTCCAGGAGCAATTCTGTCTGCTGAGGTGATGTGGAAAAAAAAGCGTTTGAAGATCCTAATGGACATCTAATCTCTAAGAAAGGCATTGAAATCCCAAACAATTCTTCAACATGTGGAAAACAGCAGGCAGCAGCCGTTACATTTGCTTTTTCACGTAAAAAAACATAGTGCATATCCCTGACATGAGATTCTTCCACCGCCCGCATCCATCCAAATGATTGCTCAGCCGATACAGTATCCACCAGGGTGCGCCATTCAGATTGAGTCACGCCCTTTATGGTGCGTGAGGTCTGTATATTCATCTGCTCTCTCTCCTGTATAGAGGTACCTGATCTATCGGTATTCATGCTATCCCTGATAGAGAATTATTCTACTGTTTATCTCTTTACTCTTTCTTGTTATTATAAATATAGTGTATTCATCACCATATATTTCTATTCATATAGGAGATAGTGGTAATTATGTCTTTGAAAAACAGAAGAAACAACCGATGTTCGTAACCTTTAAAAAGAAATTATGAAATGAAGCTTATGCAAGATGACTTTTCAAAATTTGTGAAGGGATTTTCCATCACGGGAGTGGGAATCATCTATTCTGCTATCATGTTTTATGGGGGTGCATTCTTATCTGTCAACTTGCTGGGACCCACTCAGTATGGATTATTCTCTCTTGCTTTCATGATCCCCAGTATTGCCATATATTTCCTTCTTTTCGGCCTCGATGTCACCGCTGCCCGATTTATTGCGCATGATCTCGGAGAAAATAAGAGGGAAAGGGCACTGGAATGTGCCCAGACCATCTTCTGGGTGCGTCTCATAGTGGCTGTTACCGCCATGGTATTCTTTTTTATCATAGCCCGTCCCCTGGCCCGAATACTGGGAGAAGATATTACTCGGGGTCTGCAATTTTTATCACTCTACATTTTTACCTATCTCATGGCAAAGTATCTCATGGCCATTTTACAGGGTCATTTTCTGCTCAAAGAGCGCACCATTACAGAATCTCTCACCAATACCATTAATCTCATTGTGCTCATTCCCTTTGTTTATTTGGGATTTGGATATATTTCACCTGTTTTAGCATTTAATTCCGCATTTATTTTCTCCATTGTGATTTCCTTTTATTATTTAAAGCGGGCAAGAATTTCAGTACTTAAAATCTCTTTTACTGGATTCCATAAATTGAAAGAATATTTAAAATTTAGTTTTTATGTCTATTTATCGGAAAGTTTTCATATCACCTATGTATGGATTGGTACTATCGTCATCAGTATCTTTTCCATGCCAGTAGAAACAGTAGGATACTATCGCGCCATGTTTTCCATCACCAATGTCATAATTCTCATTTCCTATGGATTGACCATTGTCCTCTTTCCCATGCTCAGTGAATTGAATGCACGGAAAGAATATGCTCGCCTTTCTTTCAGTCTTCGCACAGTCATCAAATACACGCTCGCTCTTTCCATTCCTGCAGCCCTGGGTATGTTTATCATTGCCCAGCATCTCATCGCCCTTTTTTTTCCCAAGTATACCTCTGCGGTCAGTCTTCTACAGATATTTTCTTTCCGCATGATTTGGCTCCCACTCTGGCACATCATGGCCACCGCCCTGCTCACTCTGGAACGTGAAAAAACACAATCTGTCCTCGCTCTTTTCCTCTGTGTATTGAGTTTTGGATTTAGCATAGCCCTGGGACTCTTTTCTGTGGAAGGCATTGCTGTGGCCAATACTTTTTCCCTGGCCCTTATTGTATTTCTCCAGTACAGGGCATTGAAAAAGAGAATCGTGCACCTGGATGCTGGACCCATTCTCACATTCTGTTTTGCAGCAGCACTCATGTCTGCCTGTGTATATGGTGTGCTTCAGCTGCAATTACCCCCTCTTATCGACCTGATGAGTGCAGTGCTGTGTGGGGGACTGGTATACAGTTTTGTGATAATCAAGATGCATGCTATCACTGAAGAAGATTTACAGCTCATGGAAAGTGGGCTGTCGGCACTGGGCAAGATTACTGCCCTCCTCACTCCCCTGTTCCGGCTGGTTCGCTGGATCGCCAGATAATAAGATCTAAATTATCAGGGTCATGCCCGGATATCTTATCTCTTTTTTCTCTTTCTCATGAGAGATACATATGTTTTAAACCCCACATCAAAGAGAATGTTTTTCATTTTAGAAAAGCCAAATAATGGTTCCATTTTACAGCCTATCCGCTTTTTGAAGGTATACCCTGTCAATCCAAAATAAATTCTCTTATGATTCTTTTCAAAAGCGTGGCGTATTCCTTCATAATACATGAGGAAATATGCCTGATATTTTCTATAGCGCGGATCAATGCCCGGAAATCTGTAATAACAGGCGGTGGGTGTATGGAGTACCACAGATGAAGCCAGCAGGATATCATCCTTAAAAAACAATTGTAATTCCACATGGTGAGATAAATTTTTTTCCAGTGCCCTGTAGAACCCTTCGGGAAGCAGCCACTGAAAATCATGATGCGCGCTGCAGGTGTATTCCTGTAATCGGTGAGCCTCATGAGCCCACTGGCTCAATTCAGGTGTGAACACTGTCTTGATTTTCCAGCGTTTGGCTCTGTTGAGGGTCATCCTGGCCGATCTCCAGGCATATTCCTCCAGAGACTCCAGGTACTGGTCAAAATCTGCATAATGAAGATCGATGTAGGTATTCTCCATCATGGGAAAAGAAGATAATCCTGACATGTGAGGTCTCAGATAGGTGTATTGGTCTTCAGGGAGATCCAGAATAACATATCCCAATGTCTTTTTTTCAATTCGTACTTCTTCCAGCTTCTTCAATAGTGCCTGTGTGTATGCAGATCCTACAGAAAAAAATCCCTGGGATGCAGCAAAGGGAGACCTCACCTCCAGTAACGGAAAATTCATGATATGTAATTTTTCTTTCATCACAATGCAACAGGCAGCAGCCTTCAGCGATCCATGGTCCCTCACGAAAACATAGACCAGATCCCGCTGCCCTGCTTCTTCAACGGTACGCAACCACTTGTATGAATGCTCAATAGCATCTGGTCCTGTTAATGTGCTCCATTCCTTTTCACTTGCCTCTTTAATAGTTTCTGATGTGTATATCTCCATGTATTCACCCTCTCCAGCACATACCAATCGTATCATCTGACTTTCCACCACCTCTCCTGGATGTGAGCACTATTGAGGCAGTGCAATCCGATGTACGCTGATTCATTCGTACTGTGTATTTTTTTGGTTTTTAATAGTATTAATAATGCTCGAATACTGGTTCAATCTTTTTCAACTATTTCATGAGTATAAAAGAGAGCATGATTCAGGTAAAATCAACTCCTTTCTTCATGATTTTCATCCCCTGTATATAGCAGCGCAGACCAAAGTTGAGCAGCGGATTATGTAATTTCACCAATCCGTACAGGGGTTCCCTGGCACATCCAATTTTCTCCTTGAACTCATAGTTAGAAGTGCCAAAATATATCCGGTTTTGATGTCTCTCGATTGCTTCTCTGATGCCTTCATAATAGAGAAGAAAATACGCATGATAATGTCGATATGCAGGATCAATTCCCGCAAATTTATACCAGCAGGTGTGGGAAGAATTGAGAGACAGGGAAAATACCAGAGGAATATCGTCTTTAAAAAAGAACATCATTTCTGCTTCCTCCTTTACATATTTCTCCAGTGCATCATAAAAGGAGAGGGGGAGAAGCCATCGGTAATTTTTGTGTTCTGCAGAGATATAGCTCTGGAGTCTGTGAGCCACCTCCTTCCATTGTGAGAATTCGTGGGTAGTATATTTGGTCAATTTCCATTTTTTTTCTGCTCTATTGAGAGTGATTTTCACGCTTCGACGATTCTTTGCAGGAAGTGACTGGAGATAATCGTCGAAATCAGAAAAATGTAAATCCAGGTAGGTATTTTCATAGGGGGGAGATGGAATACATCCCTCTATCACCTGTTTCATAAATGTAAACTGCTCTTCTGAAAGATCGAGAAAGGCAATTCCTCCTGTCTGTTGGAGGGGTTGAGAAAGGATCTCCAGCAAGACTCTGGTATAATGGTCTGTCCGGGAGAAAATCGATGGAGACATACCCAGAGGTGATCCTACTTCTACAAAGGGAATGTGCAGCCCAAAGGCATGGTAAGAGTCAATGAAGTAACAGGC
>AZIF01000313.1_pt1 | contig 18321 bp, 12 predicted proteins | sample 359031 | NCBI WGS metagenome assembly AZIF01 (sample SAMN02429710, study PRJNA222658) | marine sediment metagenome | biome: Sediment sample; isolation source: sample MGS-PRI from oil contaminated site at the harbour of Priolo Gargallo... | place: Italy: Priolo | collected 2011-03-08 | depth 6 m m
GCCAATATAGGTTTTTCCCATGGTAATCTGTGTAGGGCAGGGTAAAAAAATGTTGCCCACTCCCTCCTGCAAGGATTAAAAAGAGTATATCTTCATATCTGATTTGCCTTTTACTGCATCTATTTTGTGGCAGATGTCTTCACTGCCATATTGGATTTCTCTGTTCATATCTTATCATGCTATATTTTGTCGAATCAATACGATTCATTCTCTGATGTCTCCGAAACCTTTAAAAATTCCATGATTAATATAAAACATATATGTATTAGCAAAAGTGAGGAGGAAATACCATGAGAGCAAAAAAACTATTTGTAGTGACCCTCGTAGCTGTCCTCTGTACGGTTACTGTCCCCCCTTCCAAGAGTCAACCCTTCTGGACTGTTATGGTATATATGGATGGGGATAATAATTTAGAATCAGCTGCCATCGATGATTTTAATGAGTTAGAGGCTGCAGGATCCACAGCCGGTGTCAATATTGTGGTCCAACTCGATCGTATCGACGGATATGACAGTTCCAATGGAAATTGGACCGGTACCCGTCGGTTCTATGTGGACACGGACCCCAATGGGTATCCCGATAGTATCATACGTTCCACAGAACTTCAGGTTCTGGGAGAATCCAATATGGGAGATCCCAATACGCTTATTGATTTTGTCAACTGGGCCCGCACCACCTATCCGGCAGATTACTATCTCCTGGTGTTGTGGGATCACGGCGATGGATGGAAAAACCGAATCGCCCAGATTACCAAAAAGGGAATGCTCACTGCCATCCAGAAACGGGAACCGCTCAAGGGAATATGTTCTGATGAGACAGATAATGATTATCTGACCATGCCTGAACTGCAAACAGCCTTCAACAGTTTCACTGCTGGAGGAACAGATCCCATCGATGTGGTGGGATTTGATGCCTGTCTGATGGCCATGCTGGAAGTCAATTATGAAATATTTCCCTATGCCTCTTACAGTGTTGGTTCAGAAGAATCCGTTCCCTTCGATGGATGGGATTACCAATCCACCCTTCTCTGGTTAGTGGCCAATCCTCTGAGTACTCCCAACCAACTGGCAAACAGGATTGTCACAGATTATATGGCATTTTATGGGCTGGGAGGATTTGAAACTCACTCTGCCGTTGATCTCTCCCAGATAGCTGCATTATCGGCAGCTGTTAATACCTTTGCCACAGATTTAATCAATGCTATTCTGCTGTATCAGAATAACATGATCGATGCACGAACCCAGGTTGAAGAATATATGGATACAGATTTTATTGATTTATACCATTTTGCCCAGCTCATTCAGGCAGAAGTCCCCGATGCCCAGATTCAAACCGATGCACAGAATGTGATGAATGCGGTAACAGCAGCTGTCATCAGTGAAGGTCATGGAGCATTGAATCCCGATTCTCATGGAATTTCTATTTATTTCCCCTATGGAGGAAGCAGTTATCTCTCTTCCTATGAAACAGAAACAGAATTCGCTCAGGATACCATGTGGGATGAATTTCTCATCGCTTATTATACTACTCTTCCTCCCCCTGCTCATACCCTGGCTGTCATAGACGATGATAATGGAAGAAACCTCACCCATGTAGAAGATGCCTATCTGGATGCACTGCGTGAACTGGGAATACCCTTTGATTATTTTGATGTCGGTATTTTTGGGTCTCCTCCTCTATGGTATTTACAGACCCATGATGTATTGATCTGGTTTACTGGTGCAGATTTTTCTACCACCCTCTCTGTTGAAGATGAAAATAATCTCATGCAATACCTGGATCAGGGGAAAAAGCTCTTTTTATCCAGCCAGGATTATGTGTGGGACCTCAAATTAGACGGTAGATATCCCAGTACCTTTTTGAGAACCTATCTGCGTACCCAGAACGAGGGTGAGGATACAGGAGTCAATATCCTCTCCGGGATGACTGGAAACCCGGTAGGGAATGGGTTAGGCCCCATCAACATGTGCTGGGCTCCTCCTGCCTCCTGTGAATTGGTGGATTATGCAGACTGGATAGAAAAGGATCTCCTATCAGAATATGCTTTTTACAATGAAAATCTGGAAAATGTTGCCATTACCTATTCGGGATCCTATGAAGTGGTATTTTTTGCCTTTATGTTTGAAGGTATAGGAACACCCGATGAACGCCGGCAGGTCATGGAAAGCGTTCTGGAATTTTTAGGACCCATTTCAGCACTGAGCTGCCTGGGAGAATGCTTCTCATCCCATGCCTATCTGGTGGCCGGTGACTCAGCATACTGTACCGATGTATTAGGTTCTGCAAAGATTTCCTTCGCCCTGGGAGAAGCAGGCGCCAATGAAAATCCAGAAGGGAGGACAGATATCATTCTCACCCCATCAGAACATGATACTGGTAATCTCATTCCGGTGGGAGGACCAGCCATCAATCCAGTGGCTGCAGAATTTGGTACCTATTTAAATGTCACCTATGATTATCAACCTGGTGTGAACTTTACCATATATGCTGATCAATCTTCCATATCACTGGATTTGGCTCAATACCCCTCCCAGGATATCGCTCTCATCTATGTGGCCATGCACAATGGACGGTTTGTCATGCTGGTATGGGGGTACGGTTGGCAGGGGACCTATGCTGCTTCCATGTTTTTAGGAGATCCTGCTAATTGGGAAATGTATAAGGGAGACCACCTCATCATGCTTCGTTGGAACGATACCAACAGCGATGGACTGGTTCAGGAATCAGAAATCACAGTAGAGGTGTCATCGTGAACCGGGCTATGGTAGTAGGGCTTTTCCTTATTTTTCTCTCTTGTTCACCTGAGGTAATTGACTGCTGCATTTCTGACCCTTCTGTCCTGGTCCTCTATGACATCACCGTGGACATGGATATGCTCACATCCCTGAAAGTGGAGGGGTTTTCCTTTGAGCTTGTCTATGATGTGATTCCTGCCTTTGGTGCTCAGGGAAGAAGAGAATTTGCTCTTTACAAGGGGCACTACGGATTATCATCGGTGCTGGTTGCAGCAGATGTACTGGTCATACAGGCTCATGAGGAACAATTCCAGTGGGATACAGGAATAACCACTGAATTACTGTTTTTACAGACCCTTCACCTCATAGATGAATCCCTGGATATAGATACAATCGCACAGGTTGCAGCCTGGGAAAGTACCAGCGGGACAAATATTTTTGCTGTTCCCCCGGAGGTGGAATTCATCTCTGTGAGTACAGAGACATACAGTGCATCCATTCCTCTTACCACAGATTATTTCAATTTCATCCACGGATGGATAGCTGTCCCCGGAAATGCTACTATTTCTGTTAATGATACCATCTTATCAGTGGTGATTATGCGGTGTGGAGGGGAACTCTCCACCGATACCCGGAGGATACCGGTATTTGCACCCTTTAGGGGGGTGGTACTGGTGTGCAACTCCATTGATTATGATCTCACCGGGAAGGTGATGGAATCCCTGCTGGAGGATCTACACATCCCAATCATAACTATATCTCCCCGGGAATTCCAGTATTATCGATGGTTCTCACCCCGCATTATTCTACTGGGGGGTCACCAAGCACCCGAAGGAATGGGTGATATCGTAGCCACCATATTGACAGAACCTGAAAAACAGATGATTGAGAAAACAGGACCTTATATGTTCTCCGCAGATGATCTGGACTTCAGGAATCAATCCATTATTGTCCTGGCAGGTGCAGACAGAGAAGGGACCAATTCCATTGCCCTGACTCGTATCGATGATATTGTCCTATGGGTTCAGTCGCTCTGAACCGAGTGCGACAGGAACTCTCTCCATCCAGAGATACCAGGTCTGCTCCACTGTGAATACCGTACGCTCTCCTCTCTGTACAGGGAGGTAATCAGGGTTCTATTTTTCTCGATTCATAAATTATATATATGCAAAATAGAATGAAAAGCGTGAGGAGAATGTGATGAGAAAGAAGCACAGCCTAGCGTACAGCATACTCCAGGCCAAGCTCAAAGGCATAGCATACAAACTAAATTATGCAGTTACCTATCAGTGTAATGCACGCTGTACTCTCTGTAATATCTGGAAAAAATATGTGCATTCACCCCAGAAAATAGAGGAAGAAATGACATTGGAGGATATTACACACATTTTCTCACAATTTGACCTTTCTTGGCTTTCCTTAACTGGGGGAGAACCCTTTCTCCGACCCGATCTTCACGAGATTGCAGTTATTGCAGAATCTCACAATCCCCACCTCAATCTGCTCACCCTTCCCACAAATGGATCCTCACCCCACACAATTGTGAACAAAATAGATCGTATCCTGGAAGAAACCACCATTTCAAACATATTCTGCACGGTCAGTCTCGATGGTCCCGAAGAGCTCCATGACCAGCTCCGTGGAGTGAAAGGAATGTGGAAACAGGCAAAAAAAAGCTATGAACTGCTCAAAGAACTGGAAAATGAACGGTTTTCTGTTTTCATTGAATTCACCCTGTCCCGGTACAATGCGGGTCAATTACTGGATGCACTTCGATCCTTTCACATAAAAGAATTTTCCCGGGTGGTAGTGACTGCTGCCCATGCATCCCATTTCTATGGTACTCACCCCCGCCCTCTTCACACTGAAACTTCTCTTGACCAGATCGATGAATTCATGTCATTATTCAGACGGGGAAAAATAGAATCTATCATTACCCGTGTGTATGTTCGATTATTGAAAAAATATCTTACAAACACGTTACATGGACTCTCCTGTGTTTCTGGGAGATCATCCTTTTTTTTAGATCCCTATGGCATATTATATCCCTGTATAACCATGAATACACCCTTTGGAAATATAACAGAATCATCATTCAATCAGGTGTTACAGAGCGAGAGGAGCATATCTATCATACATAAAATCAAAGAAGGAACCTGTCCTGGATGCTGGACACCCTGTGAAGCCTATCAGACTATTCTGGAAAGACTTCCTGCAGCCCTTAAAGCATCCATGTGGCCATGAGGATTCACAGATTAACCCCCTGAAATGAACCTCTATCTGTGAGAACCGAGAGGTAATCTGGTCCATGAAAAATGTACCTTCACAGCTATGATACTTTCTCTTTCTAAGATTGGTAGAAATAATAGTGTCTGCTGGTACGTATACTGCACAGAAAAACCAAACATTAATAAACAGATTTACAGATAGGTGGAAACGTGATCCCGTGAACATTCCAATGATTACCATCGAAACCCAAAAATGGCCAGTTATGCTCTGTGGTTCAGCACCATTTTTAGGGATGAACCGATTTGGGTTCAGAGCTTTCGATTTGCGGGTAAAATTCTATAATCATCCTGATGTTATGGCAGAACTCTTTACCTACTTCATCGACCTGGGATGCAAAGGAGTCCATATACTCTGTTATGAAAATATCATCGCAGCAGCACACATGGCATATAATGGTGAATCCTTTCCCCTCATGGCATCTCTTCTCCCGAAGGATATTCCTGCTCAATTGAATCGACTCTCTCCATTCCACACTGTATGCGCCCTAATTCCCCCTTCCCTCACTGATGCCCTGGATGAATCGTACCTGCACTCGGTAATCAGAGATATCAGGGATGCAGGAATGGTTCCTGGATTGGTCACCCATGTTCCGGGAACCACCATACCTGCATTGGATAAAATGAATCTCGATGTCGCTGTCTATCTGGCCCCTATTAATATCAGAGGTACATATATGCTCCCGTCAAAACAATCTGCTCTGAAAGCCATCATGCACACAGATACCCCAGTTATTGCAGATAATCCGCTGGCAGCAGGCAAGATTTCAGCTCAGGAAGGAATTCCTTTTGTCATGGATCAGTGCTCAGGATTCTCCCTGGGAGTTATCTCAAAAGAAGAGATCAATGAGGCTTATGATGTGCTCATGCAAACCACAGAAAGGAGTCCTTTACCTCTGTGAGCAATGATACTATGCGTTGATTGGAGTTATAGATGGGAGTGTTCGGTCCGGGAGATAATCTCATCCTGTAATTCTTTCCCGATAGTGACGAAATAATCGCTGTATCCTGCCACCCGTACAATGAGATGGGTGTATTTTTCAGGATGAATCTGGGCCTGTTGTAAGGTTTTTTTATCCACCACATTGAATTGTATGTGGTGACCTCCCAGCGTGAAATAGGTCCTCACCAGGTGGGCCAAATTGTCCATGCCTGCCTGAGAGGAGAGCACCTGGGGAATGAATTTCTGATTGAGCAATGTCCCTCCCGTGCGGGCATGATCGATTCTGGAAGCAGATTGTATCACCGCTGTGGGCCCACAGGTATCTACACCCTGACTGGGAGAAATACCATCCGAGAGGGGTTCCCCTGCCTTCCTTCCATCAGGAGTAGCACCGGTGACCCGTCCAAAATAGACATGGACAGTGGTGGGAAGGAGATTCACCCGGTAGGTACCTCCCTTGGTATTGGGCCGTCCATCGATCAGCGAAAGATAGGTGTCAACAAGCCAGCTGGCAATGTCATCTGCATATGTATTGTCATTTCCATATTTGGGGGTTTCATGAAGTAACATCTGACGGATTTTTTCGTGGTCTTTTCCAGCAAAGTATGATTGTAACAGGTGGATCAATTTTTCCATGGTCAGATGCTGATGATCAAACACATGGTATTTGATAGCAGAGAGTGAATCGGTAGTTGTTCCCAACCCTACTCCCTGGATATAGGTGGAGTTATAGCGAGGTCCTCCATCATGATAGTCCTTCCCCTTCCTGATACAATCATCTATGAGCAGAGACATGAAGGGTACTGGCATATATCGGGCATACAGCCTTTCAATAATGTTGTTGTATTTGATTTTCATATCGATAAAATAGGACAATTGGGTGGTGAAAGCCGATAAAAATTCTTCAAATCGGGAAAAATGAACAGGGTCTCCTGTCTCGGGTCCAACCTGGATACCGGTACGGGGGTCCACACCATCATTGAGCGTGATTTCCAGTATTTTCGGCCAGTTACAGTATCCGGTGAGTATGCAGCTTTCTTTACCGAACGCACTGATGGTCACACATCCTGAGGGTCCTCCAGCCCGTGCATCATGGAGAGATTTTCCAGCATGTAAAAATTCCTGGAGAATCACATCGGTATTGAAGAAAGAGGGTTGCCCGAATCCACAGACGACCACCTCCAGTGCTCTCTGTAAAAATCTGTGAGGTGTTTTCTGACTCACCTGGACACACACACTGGGCATGATCAGGCGCATCTCCTCCACCACTTCCAGCATGAGGTGGGAAAGGGGATTGACAGCATCTGATCCTGCAGTATTCACTCCTCCTGTATTGATCAATGCAAAATCCTGGTAGGTTCCACTCTGTTCTTCTGTGATATCTACCTTGGGAGGTGCAGGGTGATTGTGGAATTTTACCCAGAAACACTGGAGCAATTCCCGGGCATCTTCTCTGGTGAGCCTTCCCTCTGCACAATCTTCAACATAGAAGGGATAGAGATGCTGATCCAATCGTCCCGGATTGAAAGAATCCCATACATTGAGTTCACAGATCACTCCCAGATGCACAAACCAGTACATCTGGAGGGCTTCTCTGAAGGTACGGGGAGCATGAGCAGGCACATGCATGCAGATACGGGCAATGTCCTGAAGTTCTTTCTTTCTGACGGGATCAGATTCTCTCTCTGCCAGCTGTAAGGCACAGTGAGCATGTCGCTGGGCAAAGCATATGAGGGCATCTGCTGCTATGTCCATGGCGGTGAGCTCCTGTGTTTGCTCGTAGGCATGGGGATCTGAGAAATAGTCCAGTGCTTCCAGCGCTGAAGCAATATCCGCTTTGAAATCCATCATCCCCTTATGATAGATTTTATCATCGAGCACAGCATGACCAGGAGCCCGTTGCTCCATGAATTCGGTAAAAATTCCTGCTTCATAGGAATGGAACCATTCCTCAGATACTGCATTGAATACTCTCTCCCGCATGGATTTCCCCTTCCAGAACGGGATTATTTTTTCTGCATATACTTGTTTCACCGCATCAGATACGGAAAATCGTGTTTTCTTTCGGGAATCGAGAACATCTAGATCCTCCAGTGTGTGACAGCATAATTCAGGATAGGTGGGGGTGGCACAGGGTTCGGGCCCGCGTTCACCCACAATGAGCTCTCCCTCACCAATGTATATGTGTTTATGTTCAAGATAATATTTGAGGGCCAGTGCTCGCTTCACCGGAACAGATGCCATGTCTGCCCCACCACTCATATAGAAATCTGTGATGAGTTCGGCCCGTTCCGAAGATACAGAGGGTTGTGTATTCACACTCCTCTCCCGCAATTTCTGTACTCGCTCTCGTATCACCAGGTTAACCTCCTACTATTACCTGCAATCCAGCCTCTATTAACTTTGTGCTGATCTGTTCTATATGTCCATCTGAAGGTGGAGAAATACTGCAAAGTGCAGATATCGGGTTCAATAATCGTTCTCTCTTATGGGTGCCTGCACGATGATAGGGAAGCAGGAAGATTCTCTCTATATGCTGGGAAGTGAGGAAGTCTCCCAGTGCTGTAATATCTGTATCATGATCATTACAGGAAGGAATTACTGGATACCTCACCCAAATGGTGCAGTTCTGCTGGACCAGCATTGTTAAATTTTTGAGAATCAATGCATTGGATTTTCCGGTAAGGGAGATATGTTTTTCTGAATCTATTACCTTAATATCATATAAAAAGAGATCCACAGAGGGTACCAGGGTACGCATTTCTGTTGTTGACCCATATCCACAGGTATCTACAGCAGTATGGATACCCTCCTCTTTACAGGATCGAAGAATAGTATTAAGAAAATGGGATTGTAAAAGGGGTTCTCCCCCAGAAAAGGTAACACCTCCTCTAGATTGATCATAAAAGGGCACATCTTTTTTTATTTCTTCCATGGCTTTCTCCACTGTCATCTCTTTTCCCACCATTTCCAGGGCCTGAGTACTGCAGGTGGCAGCACATTTTCCGCATGCATCACACAGGGTATCCTGCAGATGGAGGGATTCTTCCTCGAAAGAAAGTGCATCATGAGGGCAGATTTCCACACAATCAGCACACCCTAAACACCGGTCAACAGTCCACATGAGTTCAGGATCCTTTCTCTGTCCTTCAGGATTATGACACCAGGGGCAACTGAGGGGACAGCCTTTGAAAAAAAGAGTGGTGCGAATTCCCGGTCCATCATGAAGTGCAAATTTTTTTATGTCGAAGATGAGTCCCATGATCCTGATTATACTCTGCAGTTAATAAAGCTGATTTGTCGGGGAGTAATTCATTATATTCCCATGATATCATCCCAGAGAAGCCAGGAATTCGCAGATAAGGGGAACACAATCTATAGCCAGGTGGGGATAATCCTGCAGGAATGTTTTGGATGGAACAGTATTGGTCACCAGCAGGTCTTCACCCAATATGGAGACCAGTCGACGGAGATTCTCTTCACCCTCTGTGAGGGGAAGGGCGTGGGTTGCTGCGAAGGCAAATTGCTCTGCTCCCTCCTGTAATATATGTTCCCGTGTTTTCAAGAGTGTGCCGCCTGTCAATATGAGATCATCTATGAACACAAGATTTTTACCCTGCACAGGGATAGTTCCCAGAATCTGTGAATCTGTGGAACTGGTCCGTTTCTTCCCGAATCCATCCAGTCCCAGTCGGGATTGAGCTCCTTCATCCGGTGCCAGGAGTACAGAATCAGGGAACCGGGTTTCTATCTCCTGCAGGAGAACAGGGACCATGGATAAATCCACAATTTTCCCCTCTGCTTTCAGGGTATCAAACCATGTCACATTCCAGGGATGTGGGTCGATGACAGCAATACGATCACAGTATGTCAAAAATACTTCCATAGCAGTGAGGGCGGAATTGCATTCTCCGGTCCGTACTGCATGATCCTGTTTACCCGAGGGCATACAGGTGAGCAGCAGGGTAATGGAAGAAGGAGGGTGAAGTTTTTCATATGCGTAGTGTTTATGACCTGTTTCTTCCACCCTTTCAGGATGGGACAGCAGCTGGAGTATCTGAAGGGTTTCGAAAATACGATCCTGGGTGGTGAATCGTTCTTTTTCATGTTCTCCTGAGCAACTTCCTGACTGAATCACGCAGACAGGTTCTCCCTGCAGCTCCGGGAGTGAGGAGATCCGGGTATACAGGTCGCTGTTCGGGAAAAAGCGGGTTCCATCATAATTTACTCCAGAGGTGTAGATGGTATGTCCTCTTTCTTTCAGTGGATCCTGGAGATGTTCTGCTCCAGAAGCAAGTATGAGATTCATGGTATCACTGATTATGCTTTCTTCAATTCCAGCAGGTCATGAGACTCTAGAAACTGGAAATACCACATGAGGAATTCCAGTGAACTCTTTCCAATCTCATGTCTCACCAATGCATCGATTTCAGAGAGTGTGCGCTTTCCATCTGCCCAGTACACAGCCAGGGTCCCCACTACCCGGGCATCTTCGTAGTCTTTTACCTTCTTTTCGTATGCTCGTTTTTCTGTATAGGGGAGTTCCAGCAACAGCTTGCGCACCGAAATAGGGCCTGGATACACCCTTCTGGGAACCCATAAACATTCCTTTTGTCCAGTTCTTTCTTTTTTGGGAGGAAGTTTTTTCTTCTCTGCCTTTAACAATTCCTCCAGTTCAGATTCCAGCTCATGAGTGTCAATAGCCGCCAGATTCTCCAGTGACCGGAGTACTCTTTTTTCTCTATCCACAATATACTCCAATCGTTCATGAGGATCATCTGATTGTGCTGCATCTGAGGACTCACCTGAAGTGAGGATATCTCGTACTGCCTTTATGATGCGCTCCTTTGCCTTTTCACAGATCATGGTAGCCAACCACTGGGCGTGAGAATCTCCTGCAGAGGCAATGAAATACGCATAGGTAGCTGTTAAAACACCTACCCGTTCCAGTTCCCGGGCATCCAGTTTATCAGGGGTGTCCAGTGAGCAGTGATAGAAAAGATCTGGCCAGTGTATGATCATGGGGCAGGGAATACCAACAGTAGGATCAGAAAGCACGAAATGATCGCTCCCTCCCGAAAAGGGAGTGACTGCATGTTTGAATGAGGCATATTTTGTCGTTCCTGACAAATTTCCGATCTCTTTTGTCAGTTCTTCGAAGATCAATTCTGCCACATCGTTGACAAAGGAAGCCGAGGCATCGGGGGTACGTTCCAGGAGGAGGGGAGATTTACAGAGATCCTGATTTTCTCCTACCATATCCAGATTGAGGGCTGCAATTGTGGAATGTATCTTTTCCGGGTGGGTGGCAAGATAAGTCACCGTTCCTGAAATTTCGGGGACCAGTAGAAATCGAATTCCTCTCTTGGGTTGCTCTAATTTGTGGGTATCTACGAGCTGTTGAAGGGCACGGGCCACTTCCATCAATGCTCCCGATCCCGAAGCATTGTCATTGGCCGAGGGTTGTGGATGACAGAGATGAGCTACTATGAGCACTTCCTCTTCCCCTTTTCCGGGGATGAAGGCATCGACTACTTCCATATTCCCTGGGTACAGGGAAGATTTAATGGTCATTTTTCCTTTAACTGTCTTCTTTTTCAGCATTTTTTCTAATGCTAATCCTTCTTTTGGTGAAAGAATAAATCCAGAACCTTTTTCACCCCAGAAAGAAAAATAATGGATAGCTTCAGGAATATCCAGACGGGTTCTCATGGTTTCACGTATTCCCGAGGTGATGATACCTGCAGCACCATAGTGAAGCGCCTGATCCTTGATTTTTTCCAGAGGGAGAGAGGAATATACAATTTTTCCTTTCACATCCTGGAAAGCAGCATCATCCGGTTCATCTACCTGTACGATATCTGCTTCAATATCTACTGGATGACTTCTCTGAATTATGGAAATTTTTTTATCGCGAAATTGAGCCCATACCTCTCCATCTATTTCCAGAGTGCCTGATTCAATAGCCCATTCCTGGGGGAAACAGTAACTCCAGTACATTTTCTCTCCATCTGCCTGAAATTGTTCTATACAGCTGGAAAGACCATATGATGTGAGGGTGGTATTACACCATTCTGCAGCTTCCCTGAAGAGAGGGGATACCTGTATACGATGAAATCGAGTAATATCTGTGGCCAGATTTTTTGCATTTTCTCCTGAAATCTCTGTACTAATAGTATGAAAAATATCTGTAAACATGAACAGTAGATACTGTGGGAATTTATAATTGTTATGGTACAAGAGAGGATAGTAACACAATATGTACCTTCTCACTCTTTCCCCTCGCGTACTAATTGCCCAGATAGTATAGCAGCTTCTCTTTGAGGTAAAGGAATTTCCCCTCTCTATGCTTTGTATCAGGATTCACCGAAGACCTGGGCCTCATAGATGAACACGGTGAGGGTATGGGTATTCCAGTAATCTGAAGAAAGACCGGCTTTCATACACAGATGGGAGAGAAATTCCTGGGGGGAAGGTAATTGCTCCCAGACCTGAGGGAGGAAGGTCGCCTGAGAGTACCCAGACTGGATGATGACACCCTTCCCTTCAATTTTTCCTATCAATTCCCCGGTAGTTTCATAGCTGATCTCACGGGGAGGTGTCAGTACGGATATTTCGATGGTAATATCTGCAAGTTCTTCAGGAGTCACGGGGGGAAATCGGGGATCCCGGAGTGCTGCATTGATGGTATTTTCCACAATACCCTCATATAAGGGTACCATGGGGGTAAGACTGCCAATACATCCGCGCAACATCCCATTTTTGTTGAGGGTTACAAAACAGCCCCGTTTTTCTTTTAAAATATCGGAAAGTTCTGTTTCATTAATGTGAGGAGTTTTTCCCTCTCTTACATATAATTCTAACGTTTCTCGTGCCAGATGAATTGCATAGTCCTGTTCTGCTTCATCGAGATGCATAGTATTACCAGATGTTGATCTATAAAATGCTACCGCCATATATCCCACCACCCTCTCTTTCTCTCCAGATACATCTCCGGAATTTCTGTATTGCAGTAATTCTCCCTCCCACCCTCTTTCTGCTGCAATATGCATCAAAGTGAGTAGAGCCTGTTTTCCACACGCCTGACAGTCATGCATCTTTTCAATGTGTAATTCAGGAACTGCCCGGGTGCAGATTGCATCGAGAGCACAGGCTGTCTCGTAAGAGTGATAATGACTGAGATCAGAGGATGCAATAACTAAGGTAGTTTCATCGATGAGGGGAAGTAATGCGTGGCTCACTTCCTGAGGATTCACTGCACCCAGCACAATAGGGATGATTTCAAAATCAGACAGCACAGCCTGCAGGAAGGGGAGCTGGACTTCGATACAGTGTTCGCGGGTATGTGCTTCTTTCACACAGGTGAAGGGTGATTTTTCCCTGAGGTATGTTGCTTTATCAGATACCCGAACCAATCCCAGTGGAGTTTCATAATGAGTACATTCGGGAATGGATGCACCGGTAAAGGATACATAATGAGTAGGACCCAGAATGATTACGGTATCATACAAATCAGAAAGCTGGCCGTATCCATAGGCTGCCACAGAGCCTGAATACATATATCCAGCATGAGGACATACCAGCCCCTGGATGGGCGATGTGGTGAGAATAGGAGCCTCATCCAGATACTGGGTGATCATAGAAGTTAACATGGGGGTTGATGATGGATAGAATTGACCTGCTACAGCACTTTCTCGTATGATCATCTTTTCAGGTGGTTCTGTCGGTAAGGGAACCTGATCCTCTCTGAATAACCCGTGAAAGGCCAGAGTGCACAATAGCAGTGAAATCACCACCCCTATCAGGAGATTCTTATTCATTATCCCACATCCCGGGAATGGATTCACCACAGTATGCACAGGTCCCCTGCTGTAAATGAATGGTATCCACAGTAAATCCTCTCCGTTCAATAATGCATTTTCCACAATGAGGACAGAAGGTGTTGATCTCTTCTGCTCCGGGGATATTCCCTATATATACATAATGCAATCCTATATCCAGAGCCAGATTTCGTGCCTTCTGCAGCGTCTCGTAGGGAGTTGGAGGAAGCTGCAATAATTTATACTGTGGATGAAATCGAGAAAAATGGAGGGGATATCCTGGACCCAGACTGCTATAGATCCACTTACACATATCTTCTATCATGTTCAGATCGTCTGTCCAGGAGGGGATGACAAGATTTGTGATTTCAACCCAGATTCCTTCTTCTTTTAATACCTGCAGTGTATTGAGAACTGGCTCCAGGTGTCCACTGTTCAACTCCTGATACACATCCTCACTGAAACTCTTCACATCCACATTGGCAGCGTGGAGATACTGGCACAGATCTCGGAGAGGATCTTCATTCATATATCCATTGGTGACCCATACATTATGCACCCTACCCTCCATAGCTAATCGAGCAGTATCATACATGTATTCATACCATGCGGTGGGTTCAGAATAAGTATAGGCAATAGAACTGCAGCCTTCAGCGCGTGCCCGATCCACAACCTGAGGAGGGAATAATTCCCCATTATAGGTTTCTTCCGGGCTTCGCTGGGATATTTCCCAGTTCTGACAATTTAAACAGCGTAAATTACAGCCTGCAGTAGCAATGGAAAATGCATGAGTAGCTGGAAGAAAATGAAATAACGGTTTTTTTTCTATGGGATCAATGTGTACTGCGCAGGGGTTTCCATAAGCCAGTGTATAGAAGGTCCCTTCATAATTGATTTTGGTTCTACACACGCTCTGCTGTCCCTCTCTGAGTATGCAGCCATTGGGGCACACCTGACAGTAAACAGTGCCTTCCCGGGATACATAATGATAGGCTTCCCTGGACCATTTCCATAACGGAGAGCCCTGTGAGACAGGTGCGGAGTCACAATGGAGTATTTGATTGATTCCATATGCACCTACTGCAATACCTGCAGTTGCCAAGAGGGCTTTTTTTAAAAAATCCCGACGGGTAAGAGAATCTTCAACCATTTCAGGTACCTCCTCCCATATGCATAAAAGGATTTCTCTCCCTTTTTCCATTTTTTTAACAGGTTACTCTCTTTTTGTACCTCTTTTTCTATTCACTCACCTGTATTGTATGAGTGCTTCAGACCAGAGTAATGGACTAATTGAGAATAAACTGATCAGTTTACTTCCTTTATATGTGCATTTTTAACAGGAGGGAGAGGAAATCACAGACTGCCAAACTAAACCTTTATATGGCTCATAAAGTATCCATAGCAGGTGACAGTAATGGGACTTGAAAAAGAAATTTTACAAACATTGCGTACTCAATCGCAAACTTTTGACCAACTCCAGACCACGTTTCCGCAGGCTAATCTTTCCCGCATACTCATAGACATGGAAGAAAAAGGACTCGTTATAAATAGACAAGGAACATGGATTATTTCAGGTCAGGGTAAACATCGAATTTCAGGTGGAAAAAAGATTCTATATGTGGCTCTACTGATCCCTGCTATAGTATTTTTCCTGTTAGCAGGAACATTTTACATGGGATATTCACATGCTATGGAAGAAAATACGCAATTATTACATGAAAAAACACTGAAAGAAGATGCATTACAAGATGCAGAAATGCAAAAAACGCAGGTGCAGGAAGAATATAATACTGTATTCTCACAGTTGGAATCGGCCCAGGATGAAACGACCCGGCTCACCGGTGTATATGAAGAAAAATCAGATTCTCTCGATTCACTTCGGCAAACACTGGACTACTATGTGTGTCTCGAGACATGCACACCCGATACCTTCGTCACGGTGGATAATACGTATGTGCAGAGAAGGGTCAATGAAATTACAGCAGGATTAACCACATTACAGGAAAAGCAACGTGCTATCTATGAATTTGTCCGGGATGACATTGCAGACGATGAATATCATTTCAGGACGGGTCGATTGGATCTCTTTGAATACCCGGAAGAGATTCTTAAAAGAGGAAAAGGGCACTTCGAAGACAAATTCCTTCTCTTATTAACCATGTTGCGTACAGCAGGTACGTCTGCACAACACGTGAAATTCATTGCTGCTGAAGTGGATGGAAATGACGGCTGGATATGGGTGGAACTCTATGATGGAACAGACTGGTGGATTCTAGATCCTTTTGAAGGATACACCTTCACTTCCAATTCCTATGATGAATTCTATGCAGCACATGATGTCACTATCCTCTGGTGGTTCAATGATGCTGGACTACACAGAGGGAGATGAAAGGGTGATGAAATGAATAAAATAATAATTCCATTAGCTGTGGTATTGGTAATTTCACTATTTTCATCATATTACACCTATACCATGAAAGATGAGGAGAATACCAGAACCCATACCATCACAGAAGAGATTCAACAATTGAAAACACAGATGGCAGACACTGAACAAGAAATTTCCCAAATAGAAACTAAAAAAGAGGAAATTGAACCTGTGATAGAACAGGAAGTAGCTCAGCAAACTCAGATTCAGGAGCAAATAGATGCTCTTCAGGAACAAATCGCAGGGGTCCAGAAAGATATAGAACAGTATGAGGCCATAGATGTCACAGATCCTCGGATACTCATAACGGTACATGATACGCTGGTAAAAGAAAAAGTGGAGGAAATTACTCGACTCTGCCGGACAAAAGAGGAAAAACAGCAGGCTGTTTTTGAATATGTACGTAAGGAAATCGAATATGTTACCGAAGGAAATCCCAAAAAATGGTCCTATCCCCGCTCATTTCTGGCATACAAGTTCGATTTCTGGCAATATCCTGCCGAGACTATCCAGTGGAGAAAAGGGGATTGTGAAGACAGGTCCATTCTGCTGTGTACCATGATGCGTATGGTGGGAGTCTCACCCTCCAACGTACGTGTGGTGGTGGGTATACTCCATTACAACGGAGGACGAGGAGGACATGCATGGATCGAATTTAAAATTGGTACCGAATGGTATGCCTTAGAATCTACCTGCCCCACCTGTAATTATATCCCACGATCCACATATTACGATATCTTCACTCCGGATATTCTGGGATGGTTCAACGATGTCGAAATGCATGTTGAAGAATCATCAGATACAGGAGTATCACCAGGAGTAATATATCTCATATGATCATTTCATGCATCAGTTCTGTGGATACTCATGTTAGATGCTGAAAAAAAGAACAGAGTAAAGGCAATAGGAACCGAAGAGACCACAGGCACTCATCAATATAAAGGGAGGTGAGAATGTGAAAAAACTAACCCTGATAACCCCTGTATTCATTGTACTCTTGCTTTCAACTGTTTCACTTATAGGATGTGCTGGAGAAAATGATACCTCTTACATTAAGGTACTTGTAGACGAAACAGATATTGTCGAAGTTGACTCAAATGATCAAAAACTATTTGTGGAGGAATTTGACTTTTCACGAGATACTGATTGGGATTATTCCTTCAACAACAACGATGAATTGTGGGGATATGGCACTGTCAGAAAAAAATTGGAAGAATTTGCAGCAGTAGACATAAAAAAATCGGGGAGCCTCAATTATGCAACATTGAAAAATTATGATGTGCTCATCCTTGCATCCTTCACCGAGAGTTACAGTTCTCAGGAGGCAGAAGCTATCAAACAATTTGTAGAAAATGGTGGAAGTCTCCTGCTCCTGGCTGAAAATGAACATGCTAATAACAGTGTTTCCAGAGTCTTTGATGTTACCTTTTCTTCAGAAACAGTCTTCATTGCAGATGAAAATACTTCAAGAACCACTGTAAAATCAATTTCATACCCCACCAGGGGCATTGCGTTGCAGGCAGTGAAGATGTATTTTCTGACTATTGATGATCTCGCTAATCACCCGGTGACCAAGGATATAGAGGAATTCTATCTCTACCGGACTCTTCCCATTACCACCCACAAGAAAGGAACTGTGGTGGCCAAGACTCATGCTGAGACCTGGGAAGATGTATCAAACGATGGGCTGGGCACCAAAGGTGATGACGAGGAAGAAGGCCCCTTCGATGTGGTACTGGCCCAGGATAATGTGGGAAAGGGTAGAGCTGTCTTTATTAGCAGTTCCACATCCTTTTGGAATCTGTTCACCGATAAATACAGTGAAAATGCACAGCTCATTGCCAATGCAGTCAAATGGTTGGGAGAGCCCGGTGGACCATATAAACAGTATAAAACAGTTGTTGAACAGGCACAGCAGAAATTATCCAGCGCCACCTCACTGTTTACCTCTCACCAATTCTCCCGGGCAATAACTGCTTTCGAAGATGCAATTGAGATTTTCGAGGAATCAAACACTATCTATCGCAACAACGAAGCAACAGAAGGAATCGAAGAGGCCCAATTGTACATAGAAAAATGTGAAACAGGGTTACAAGCAGATGATATTTTC